>VAPH01046624.1_pt1 | contig 36862 bp, 35 predicted proteins | sample 3393861 | NCBI WGS metagenome assembly VAPH01 (sample SAMN08290439, study PRJNA428436) | hydrothermal vent metagenome | isolation source: Deep-sea hydrothermal vent chimney | place: Atlantic Ocean: South-mid Altantic Ridge | reverse complement strand
CCGCAATCCGGACATGAAACCGGCAAGCCTGATCAAGACACGCAAAACATGCCATCCATGGCGGCTCGGCTGCCGCATCCGTGCGGCAGACGGTCTTGATCCGGCTTACCGATTCCATGTCCTCACATTGTTATGTGCTTCATAAAGTTAACGGACCATTAGTAGTGAAATATCTGATTAATTTAAAGGCAGCTTTAAACACACAATGATTCGGGATTATTCAAAACATGAAGAATCGTTACGGTTAAAAAATCACTTCAGTGTCGATGCAAAATCCAGCATTCGCTGTGTAGACCCCAGGGCCTTAATCCTGATTTTCTCATCAATGTGAATTTCGTTATCGCAGTTTTCCAATACATCAGCGAGGCTTTGCAATGTATTAATGGCCATCCATGGGCAATGAGCACAGCTGACACAGGTTGCCCCTTCACCTACCGTGGGTGCTTCAAGGAAAGTCTTGCCTGGTGCGGCCTGTTTCATTTTGTAGAAAATACCGTTATCCGTTGCAACAATCAGGGTAGGGTTATCCAGGTCGTGGGCGGCCTGGATTAACTGGCTGGTTGAACCGACCACATCAGCGAGTTTGATGACTTCACTCGGTGACTCCGGGTGGACAAGGACAGCTGCCTCGGGATACATTTTTTTTACATCTGACAGTGCCTTGGCCCGGAAGGCATCATGCACAATACAGGTACCTTGCCAGAGCAGCATATTCGCCCCTGTGACCCTTTGAACATAGTCACCAAGGTGTTTATCCGGTGCCCATATAATTTTTTCGCCCTTGTTGTGCAAGTATTCGATGACCTTGACTGCAATGCTGGAGGTCACGACCCAGTCGGCCCTTGCCTTTACCGCTGCGCTGGTGTTGGCATAAACGACTACAGTCCAGTCAGGATGCTGATCACAGAATTCACTGAATTCGATGGCCGGGCAGGAAAGATCAAGGGAGCAGGTTGCATCAAGCGAAGGCATGAGCACACGTTTTTCCGGGTTCAGTATCTTTGCCGTTTCACCCATAAAACGAACACCGGCAACAACCAGCGTGGAATGCGGGTTTTCATGTCCAAATCGTGCCATGTCAAGAGAATCCGAGACATAGCCTCCCGTTTCTTCTGCCAGTAATTGCAGATCGCTGTCCGTGTAATAATGTGAAACGATGACAGCATCCCTTTCCTCCAGTAATACCTTGATTTTATCAATCAACTCTTTGCGCTCCACCGCACCAGGTACCGGAATTGCTGTCACATCAGGGACGATATGAGGGTCTAGTGGAGGAATGACGGGTACTTGTGACAGGGTTTCAGGCATATGTTTTAATAATCAATATCTTATAAGTTAATCTGGAATAGTGTATTTTACTTTAATATGGCTTGTTGTGCTCCAGTATAGCAAAGTGAATAGATGCAACGGTTAAAGTAGAGGTGTCTGATTGATATATGCTGCCTGAAAAGATAAATTTCCAGTGGTAAACTACAGAAAGTTTATAAGTAACTGCACTGTTATCCCGTTAACTTTATGAAGCACATAACAATGTGAGGACATGGAATCGGCGAGCCTGATCAAGACACGCAAAACCTGCCATCCATGGCGACTCGGCTGTCGCGTCCGTGCGGCAGACGGTCTTGATCAGGCTTGCCGGTTTCATGTCCGGATTGCGGGTTAGCCTAAAACGCACTTGCCGCTTACTTTTCAACTACATTCGTCATGGGTTAACGGGACAACAGTAAAGTAACTAAAATAAATATAATTAATTATAATATGTGTCTACACCCCAGATCAATACCCACATGCATAAGCCGTGATAGAAAGTAAAAAAGTGATAACAGAACACCGGAATTCCTCAGCGCTGTCAAAACTTCAGCGATTGTCTGAGTATGCCACTGTATCGAATCACCGGTATCTTGTTGTTGTTAGTGGAAGTTATGACTGGGTCAGGCAGTTTGTCAGGGACTATATAGCAGCAAGTGACCGTAATACCGTTTGTTTCTCCGATTCAGAATTCACTGGTTATGCCACGATCAAACTGGATAAAGTTGAAAAATACCTTGGAAGTGAGTTTGATAACATTGTTTTTGATGCCTGTTCAGGTTTTTTCCCCAATCAGGTCGGACAGGTGGAAGGTTTGCTAAAAGGGGGAGGTTTGTTTTTACTGCTTACCCCGGAGCTGGATAAATGGCCCCGGCAGACCGACCTGTTTCATCAGAGTTATACGATGTTTCCCTATAGCAGTGCTGATATGAACAGTCATTTTCTTGCCAGGTTTACAAGCCTGATAAAAGCAGAAGGCACCGTATCCGTTGTTTCACATAATCAGGGTAATAACATTTATCATCCCGATATGGCCTGTTCGTATGCAGGTAAAAAAAATTTTTCAGTCTATGCCTCAAAAGACCAGAAAATTGCCGTGGAAAAAATTATTCATGTTGCAAAGGGGCATCGAAACAGGCCATTGGTTATTTTATCTGACAGGGGGCATGGAAAGTCCGCATCACTGGGAATTGCCAGTGCATATCTACTGCAAAATGAATTGAATCATATTACTGTTTCCGGACCAGGAAAAACATCTGTAGAAGCCGTATTTCGGCATGCAGTTAACATTCTTGGAGCAGAGGCAGAATACCATGATGGAAAAATCACCTATCGCCATGCCATTATCGAATTTATTCCCCCGGATGAATTAATCAGAAGGCCGATATCGACCGGTATTCTTATGATAGATGAAGCTGCTTCTATACCCACCCCATTACTTGAATCCCTGTACCACTTATACCATCGAATCGTATTTTCCAGCACTGTCTATGGATATGAGGGGAGTGGCAAGGGTTTTGAACTGAAATTTCTGAAAAAAATTGAACAGGAAAATCCAGGTGTAAAAAAACATTATCTTGATGAGCCCATTCGCTGGAGCAGAAATGATCCACTCGAAAATTTCTTTTTTAAATCCTTCCTGCTGGACGCAGGGATGCCAGATATTAAAATTGATTCCATACCGAAAAATTCACAGATAAACAGGATCAGTGGAAAAGACCTGGCAAAAAAAGAAGACCTGTTAGGTGGAATATACAGTTTACTGGTTAGTGCGCATTATAAAACCACACCCAATGACCTCAGGATGATAATAGACAGTCCCTATATTTCAATATATTACCTTGAGGTAAACGGGCAGGTCTATGCAACCATACTCGTATCGGATGAAGGCAGGATAGATGCAGAGCTTGCCGGAGAAATATGTTCAGGTAAAAGAAGAATAAATGGCCACATACTTCCCCAGACAATTCTTTCCGAGTTTGCCCATGCCGATGCGGCAAGCCTGGGATACGCGAGAATAATGAGGATAGCTGTCATTCCAGCGTTACAGGAAAAGGGTATCGGCTCGGGGTTTCTCGAAAAGCTTGTGACAATGGTTTCGTCCTCCTGTGATCTTGTTGGTGCAAGCTTTGGCAGTGATTCAAGGCTACTGCGCTTCTGGGCAAGATCCGGGTTCAGTGCAGTTAAAATAGGCCATAAAAAAAATGCTTATAGTGGTCATTATTCTGCCACGGTAATAAAGGGACTGTCGAAGCCGGGGCGCGAGCTTGTTGGTTCTGTACAGAACGGGTTTTATGAAAACCTCTTGTACACATTGACAGATACACATCGATATCTTGATTGTTGTCTGGTGAAGGAATTGCTCCTCAGTTATTCAGGTCTGATCGGCAGTGTATTAACGGCAGAAGAAAAAAATAAAATCCGGTTATTTTCCGATGCGAACAAGACTTTCGATTCCTGTTCAAGCCTGATTCAAAAGTTATTACTGGTGAGTATTAATAATCAAACAATATTCAAACTCCATGACAAAGAATTTTGTATCCTGATTCAGAGGGTAATACAAAGACAGGAAGAAGAAGTTGTCATTGGATCCAACATGCTAACCGGAAAGAAAATGCTGTCGGCCATAATGAAAAAGGCCGTAAAAGAGCTGCTGTTGAATATGCCGGATGTCCACTAATCAAAATAATATACATGGGTAAATTGAAGACTGAATGGCTTATCAAGCTGGATATTAATAACGCAGAGGTCGCAAAGGATGCAGAGTTAAAACAGGCTCCTGGAATAAGATGCCCCGTTAAATAGTACAATTATCTGAACTCACTGCTGTCCCATTAACTTTTTGAAACACATAACAATGTGAGGACATGGAATCGAAAAGCCTGATCAAGACCGGCTGCCGCACGGATGCGGCAGCCGAGCCGCCATGGATGGCATCGTTTGCGTGTCTTGATCAGGCTTACCGGTTTCATGTCCGGATTGCGGGTTAGTCCAAAACGCACTTGCCGCTTATATTTCAACCATATTCGCCATGGGTTAACGGGATAACAGTGATCTGAACTATTTATCACAAAGATATTCTCTCTGCATCCTTCACATCTCTGTGGCCTTTGCGATAATTCCAGTTTATCAGTGGCAGATGGCCTTTATTTGGCTGGTCCGATTCCATGTCCTCACATTGATATGCGCTTCATAACGTTAACAGGGCAACAGTGGATTCATTTCTGGAATTAAAGGTCTGAATAGTGATAAATAAAATACCGCCCTCAGAGCAGGTGGTATGATGAAGGCCCCTGGAAGGTGCCGTTACGACTCTTTTTATACTATTCAAACCCATAATTCAGCCGAAAATGAAGGCGAATAGTAAGAGCCATTAAATCTTATTAGCCGCAAATACTCGCAAATACTATATTTCTTAAAACCTTGTTTAGCTACGTATGAACACAAATAATCATTATCAATATTTGCGAGTGTTTGCGGCTATCCCTTTGCACCCCTTAACGGCAGTGCCTCTTTGTGTCTCACCGCCTGAGGCGGTGGTTTACCTGATTTTAATTAATTTCGGACAGTCTTGTTATTTTTTTCAGATAGCCGAATTAATGTCTTGTTAATAACGCGAGCGGCCGCTGCAAATCCAAAAGTCGCGGTAATGTAGCTGGCCGAGCCATAGCCCATACTGCAGTCCAGGTGAACGCCGTGAATACCCGGTTTAGATGTACTCACACATCCATCCCGGTCCGGATATAATTTTTTCTGTGATGAAAAAACACATTCAACGCCAAAATATCTTTTCGGGTTTTTTGAATAACCGTATTCCTTGCGGAGTAAGGATCTCACTCTGGCAGCCAGGGCATCATTGTATGACCTGGTCAGGTCTTTTACCATGATGGTTTCCGGCCTTGTTACTCCACCTGCACCACCCGTTGTGATGACAGGTATTTTATTACGCCTGCAGTAATAAATAATGGCCGCCTTGTAAATGATGCTGTCGATCGCGTCGATGACGTAATCATAATCAAAGCGGGAAAGGTACTCATGCAGGTTATCATTATTGATAAAATCATCTATGGTGTTGCAAACGGCATCAGGGTTGATGTCAAGAATCCTGTTTCTAAGGACATCAATTTTTTTATTTCCCAGTGTGCTGCTGGTAGCATGAATTTGCCTGTTTATATTACTTTCACTAATATCGTCATAGTCAATTAAAGTAATATTACCGATGCCAGACCTGGCCAATGCCTCCGCCGACCAGGACCCGACACCCCCCAGCCCAATAACACATACATGAAGTTTACCGAGGATGTGAGTCGTTTCCTTTCCGTACAGGCGATTAATCCCGTCGAATCTTTCATTCCTGCTCATAGGGAAAGCACTTCTTTTGCATTCCGGGTGGTTTGTAAAGCCAGTTCATCCATGGATTCATCACGAATTCGTGAAAGGGCATCAAGGCATTCAATCAGGTATTCAGGACTGTTTCTTTCGCCCTTGTGAGATGACACGGTCATATCCGGGGCATCTGTTTCAAGAACGATTGACGACAGCGGTAACTCTTTTGCAAGTGTTCGTATTTTTGTAGATCGTTCATAGGTAAGAACCCCGCCAAAGCCCAGTTTGAAGCCCAGGCTGATATATCTCAGGGCCTGTTGGTAGCTACCACTGTAGGCATGTGCAATCCCACCGACAAGATCATAGTTTGTTAATATATTGAGAATATCATCATGTGCCTTCCTGACATGAAGCAGTACAGGTAGTTTGTATTTTTCTGCCAGCGAGAGTTGATTTTCAAAGTAATATATTTGCTGGACACGGTCATAAACCTTGTTGTAATAATCCAGACCGATTTCACCAATAGCAACGATTGTATTATTGCAAATGTTGTGTTCCAGTCTGGTTATATCTTCATGCCTGTGGTTATTGATGAACAGCGGATGCAGGCCCTGCGCCGGGAACAATGATTTATTGGCATCACATATTTTCAGTAACCGTTTCCAGGAACCGGCTGTAATTCCGGGCACAACAATATTGCTTATCCCGTTTTGATAACATTTTTCCAGGATTATCATGCGATCATTATCAAATACGGGGTTGTCCAGATGACAGTGTGTGTCGATTAACTGATACATGGGGCGATGACTGGCTGTGATATTTTCAGTTTAACAGTTTTCTGAGAATACCGATCGTATCTTCGGTATCCCACTTTATTGCTGCGTTAACACCATATTTTATTTGGCCGTCTTTTCCTATGACAAAAGTAGAGGGAAAAACAATGACCTTCCATTCACGGGCAACCATGCCATTTCTATCCAGTAATATCGGATATTCCACCCTGAAATCTTTCAGAAATTTCTTTATATCATCAAGTGGCTCGGCATAATTAATAGATATAATCCTGAAATCAGGGTGATTTATTATTTTTCCAAGTCTGTTCAGCGATGGTATTTCCTCTACGCAGGGAGGGCACCAGGTGGCCCAGAAATTTATCAGGGTTACCTTGTTCCTGAGTGATTTATATGCATGCTTTTTGTTATTAATATCAGTCAGAATTATTTCGCTGACCCGGGTGTCACCCTTGTATTCTTTTAGTTCAATATCCAGTCCATGAGAAAAGTCATTGACTTTATTCAGAGCCAGTGCCTTGAGGGGTGCCCCCGTCTTTTCCAGTGTCTTGATAGCACGGATTAATTTATCCGGCAAGGTTTTGAAATACTCATTCACGGCCCTGGGTCTTTCTTGCCGGTAAAAGATACTTGTTATGCCGGGCATTATCTGGAAATAGGTCTGACTGCCAGAGGCATAAAGATTTTTTAACAGCGAACCTGCCTGCCATCGGATGCCATTTGTTTCTGCCTGAAAGATCATAATCGGAATATTACTTGCCTTGGCAATTGGTAAATATATCGGATCCTTGCCGAGAGTGGGGATAGTCGCGTATAGATTGGGAGAAAAGAGAACAGCGCCCAGTAAATACGGGGTGTCCGGCCTGGTCAACTGCCACTGTCTGGCACCACGCAACACCGGGATTGCGCCATAATAGCTGCTCATCAGGATTATTTTCTTCCCGGTTTTTTTGTGAAGTATATTTATCAGTTCGGCAACATATTTCCCGGATATCTTTCTCATTGCAGTGCTTCCCCGGGGAAGAAACAGGGCTTCATTCATATCGATCATCCAGACTTCGATGTTTTTTTTCCGTGCCAGTATGTTCGCCAGCTCCCATTGGCTTTTTCTAAAGCCATAACCCGGGGCAACCCATAAGATGGCATAGTTGCCAGCAGCTTTATGGATTTTTATCTCCACATCAATATTATCCGACAGGATTATAGTTTGAGACAGATTATTCTCATTATCAGGCTTGCTATATACCGATGTTGATATCACCAGCATCAGGAAAATGTGTAAAAATATATTTTTCGGATTTGGCATAGCGGGTATTATAAACAGAGTGAATGAAATAGTGGAACGATCAGGCGCGTCGTGGTCTGAAATTATTTCTATTTTAGCCCCAAGGGGTCGGTAGAGTCGATATCTGACATAAAAGGTTGATTCCGGTCGGAATTTGTTACCTGATAAACCTTGCCTATCCAGTTATTAATTACAGCCTCCGCGGTATCATGCCATGTATTATCGAGCATATTGATCAAGATATTTTCCGGAAAATCAGCAATAGTTGATGTTCCATCCTCAAGTGCTTGCCTGAATTCATTGAGAATGAATTGGCACTGAAGTGAAAAATAATTGTTAGGAAAAGGGGGGTAGTCAGCATTCTCACCCAGGGTGTACTTGACGACCTCACGTTTATATTCTTTCAGCAGGCTAATAACATCATATTCAGGGTGGCCCTGAAAAAAAACAAGTCTGAACAGGTCATCACTCACAGCAAGATGTACGCCTGCCTCCTCACTTTCAGCCAGAACATGCAAGTCGGCCTCAATAAACTGCTCACGGTCGACCTGGTTAAAGCGGGAATGGGGCACATCGAAGCGGGTGTTAACACCAATGACAAGCGGGTGTTTTTTATCCACGATCTGATGTGAATATACACCCCATTTTTTTTCAGGCAGTCGTCTGCGCTTTTGTTGGTACCTGAACTCAAGTACGGCATGAGTGGCCAGGCAGGAGCATATTGTTGAAGTAACATTTTCATAAGCCCAGTCGATAACATCAATCAGCGGTCTCCAGAAGGGCTCTTTTGAAAGTTCTGGTTGTGTAACATTGGCACCGGTTATTATCAGCGCATCCAGGCCGCGTTCCCTGATATCGCTAAAATCCTCATAATACTTTTTAACATGTTCCATACCACGTTTGCTTCTGGGTAATTCTTTTAGCGTAAAAGGGTGCATATAGAATTGTGCTATCTGGTTACATTCACCAACCAGCCGGAAGAATTGCCGTTCTGTAGCTGATAATGCAGCATCTGGCATCATATTTAAAATACCAATATGCATTTCCCTGATTTCCTGATGAATGGCTACATCACCCGGTACAATGGTTTCCCCTTCTTCTTTCAGGCGCTGAAAAGCAGGTAATTTTGAATTAGCTACCAGAGGCATATTGTTCTCTTTTCAAGAGATTTTCTTATCATTGGCTCAGGATTTTTTCTATTAAGGAGAGGAAGGTTTTTTCAGAATCCACACTGCCAAGTTCATCTGTGGTAATAGTGTAGCCATGCTCGTTTGCGATTGATTCATACCTGGGCACCCTGGAATAAAATAATTTCGGGAACATCCATCTGACAAAATCATCCGGATCAATCATGGCAGCATAATCTGTCTTTTTTTCCTGCAGGTATATTTCCAGTTGCCGGTTGAGAAATTCCTCCCTGTAATAGAGTGGTTTTGGAGAAAGTCTGGCGCGTTCTATCAGCTCCTCCTCATCTTTTTTGGTTGTTTTCAGATAGAGGATCAGGGTATTTTTTGCAATGACATCAATGACCTCTTTATTGTCAAGCTCGCATAAACTGCCACCGGCATCATTAATGAAATGCCGGTATCCGTATATATCCTGGGCTTTGTTGATGAAATCAGGTATGTCTTTCATCGCCTCAATTTCTGCATTTTTGTGTAATCGTTGTCTTCTCTTGAATTCATCAAGAGATAACCCCCCTTTTTCCGGGTTACCCAGTTTTCCAAGAAAACTGGAAACAGGCTTGAGGTTATCTACACTTATATTATTGCTGATATAGATAGAGTCGGATCGAAGCAGGTCGCGCAAAAAGGGTACCTGCATGGCCTGATGTTTGATGTTATCAAGGATGGCCTCATCCAGATAGCGCGTGCCAATACGATAGTCGCCAGAGTAATGAAACCAGTCATCGGTGCGAAGAATGTTGGCCAACCGGGTCTTGCCGACTCCTGACATACCCAGTAGTGTAATAGATTTGTTTTTCCAGTTTTTAAATTCTTCTGAATTCAGGTGCACAGCAGTTCCTGTCGTGTTTAATAGATAAGATGCCAGATAATAATTATTTGAAATTGACTGTTACAAGAATATATATAGTAGTAATACGGTTAAGGCAACTACACTTATTGCAATGGCATATTTGAAAAGTACAGTTGCTTTGCCATCAACGTTATCTCCTAACAACATGGCCTTGATTTCTGCTTCATCGGGTTCAGGTTCACGACCGGGCTCTACAAGTGAAAGTGTATCGTCAAGGTGTGAAATTGTTTCCAGAACTATTTCCTCATCTTCCAGTAATGTGTCTTCATCAGGCAGAGTAGCGTCAGTTTCAAGTGGTGGTTGCGACACAGGCATGGAAAGGTTATTTCGCAGTTCATTGAGCGGTAACGCTTCTTCCAGAGTGGGAATGGATGTGTCTTCAGACTTTTTTACCGTCAGGGGGGTGATATCACTAGTTTCTGTATCTGCTTTTGGCGATTTTTCCTGCCGTCTGTTTTTTTTATTCTTTTTCTTTTTATAACCCCTTTTTGACGCAGGCGTTTCCTGATCTTTCATTAACGATTTTAATTTGTGCTTATCGATCGTAATCGTTTTTTTTGCAGTCTCGTCTACATTGTTTGAATCTGTCTGAAACATCAGGTGCAGATTGCCAATGGAGACGACATCACCGTTATGCAACGTATGTCTTACAATCTTTCTGCCGTTTACAATGGTTCCGTTTGTGCTGTTCAGATCCTGAATGAAAGATGATGCAAAAATAGTGACAATTTTTGCATGCCGTGAGCTGGTTGCAGGGTCTGCAAGGCTGATGTCATTATCCGGCGCGCGTCCGATATTGAGTGTACCCCTGTGCAGAGGTATTTCATCGAGTTTGAAATTACCAAGGTTAACTATGATTTTATTCATGCAGTCTATCTGGCCAGTAGTGGTACACTGTTTTTCTTGTCTATCCATGCGGATATTTTCTTTAAAATCAATATGTTCTAAAATGAATTTCAAGTATAGCTGAATATGAGTTTAAAGAAAATAATATAATTTGTCATGAAAGTGGTCATTGTGGTGTAATGTCAAATTAATTTACCTGCTTTAAACAGACATTATATCATATTGATTTATATATAATAATACTGGAAAAACGCTGGAAACAACAAATTATTTTTCCATCAGTAAATGGCAAAATAAACATTCACCTTTTCTGTGGTCATTCAGCAGGATGAGCTGTGACCCACGTTTGTTCCTGATGCGTTTAAATTGATACACTCAATCCAGAAGGTTGCAATATTATCATGTTGCCCGGTGATGGTTTTATGCGTTTCATGTTACAAGAGGTAAACAAAGTGCAGTACAAAATGGCAGACCAAATCAAGGGCAGGATTATCTACCTGCTACTGATGTTGTCGGTATCCATGCTGACTGCATGTTCGTCAGGGAAAATCAAGGAATTGACCACAGTAGAAATGGCCAGGCAAATTCTTGTTGATCAACAAAATAATGGCAGCCATCCGGAAAAACATCCAATCAAGCTTAATTATGTAGTTTCCAACAAGCCCGTCATCGGCAAGGAAACGGAGGTGGAGGTTGAAGTAGTGTCAGAAAAGGGATTGTCCGGCATTACCCTTGCGCTTGAAACCTCGGCAGGTTTGAGATTCAGGAAAAAATGGCTGGTATTGAGCCGACCTACGGTGACAAAGAACATGGGTACAATAAAGGCAGATACACTGTATCGTTACAAGGTGGTGGTGGTACCGGAGAAAGAGGGGGCATTACATTTAACAGTTTATGCTATTTATAAACAGGAAAAGGAACAACGGGTAAAAAAATCAATCATTGACTTGTCCATAGGTAATGCCCCTGCTACGGGCGTGAAATATTCTGAATAGCTAAAGCCGGGTTTACCCATTACCATCGTCTCAGCGAGGCCCTGCGGTTACAGTGTGAAGGGATAGCCACAAATGGCGGCCTTGCCTCCAGAGGCTGCAAAAACAGTCTTAACCCGCTGTAATATCTAACTTTATTAGACTATATTTACCAAAATTTGTTTATTATCATGGTGCCATTAGGCTATATTGATTAAAGATATGCTAAATGACGACGATATAGTAAAGAATGATTTATTTATTACAAAAAAATGAAAAATATTATAAAATATCATATGTTTACTGAATAATGTTAAATGGAAAAAGCAGGAGATAGCACCAATGCCTAAAAAGCCTATTGTATTAATTATAGCAACTTTGTTTATGCTGAACTTTTCTGCATTCACAAACGCAGCCAAGAAGGAACTCTCGTGGGCTGGTTGTGGTATTTCCAAGAAGGGATTTATGAACGATCTTGCCAAGGCGTATGAAAAGAAAACAGGTGTAAAAATAAATATATCCGGTGGTGGTGCCACAAAGGGATTGCGACAGGTAGCATCAGGAAAGATAGATCTGGGTGGAAGTTGCAGACTGCCACTTGTATTCAAAAAACCTGATGGTACATCTTCAGTACTGGGCATCGAGAGCAACCTGGTGGTTATCCCGGTAGGTTGGGATGCACTGGTCGTGATTGTTCAGAAGGGCAATAAAATGATCAGTTCGATAACGTCTGATCAGCTAAAAAAAGTGTTTACCGGCAAAATAAAAAACTGGAAACAACTCGGTGCGAAAGTGGATAAGCCAATAAACCTGTATATAAGAAAAGGGAAAATATCGGGTGTGGGCCTGACACTAAGACAGCAACTATTCAACAATGTTGACCAGAATTTCTACAAAAAAGCAAAAGTATTGAAGTCTTCAGGAAAAATAGAAAAGGCCCTGCAGAAAGATCCATACGGTATTGCAGTGAGTGGTATCAGCAGTAGCAGGCATAGAAAACTTACTATGCTGAAATTCGATGGTGTTAAGCCTACCATGGAAAATCTCAGAAAATCAAAATATAAACTTTATCGAATACTGTTTCTTGTAGCACCGAAAAATTATGTGAAAATTCCTGAATTGAAGGCGTTTGTTGATTTTGCATTATCAATAGAAGGGCAGAAGGTCATCGAAAAAGCAGGTACATTGCCATATCGACTGGGGTTTGGTTTATTGAGGACCGCAACGAGTTTTGAGTATCTGAGAGCCATGGACATCGTTGACCAGCAAGGCTTGTACACACTGGGTGGCCATTAAAGGATCTGTATCACTATCGAATCAAATACCACGCTATGATAAAGTTATAATCATTCAGTTGCGGCCAATTGTCAAAAATGGCTGAATGATTTCCCAGGGTCTGCGATGCCCTCAAATAGTGGACTGCTTGTATAGAAATCAGGCGGCCAGGTATCACGCATCAGTGGTCGTTTCTTAATAATATATTCACTGTTCCCGTTAACTTTATAAAGCACATAACAATGTGAGGACATGGAATCGGCAAGCCTGATCAAGGCCGTCTGCCGCACGGATGCGGCAGCCGAGCCGCCATGGATGGCATGTTTTGCGTGTCTTGATCCGGCTTGCCGGTTTCATGTCCGGATTGCGGGTTAGTCCAAAACGCACTTGCCGCTTACATTTCAACTACATTCGTCACGGGTTAACGTGACAACAGTGAAATATGTTAAGTAATTTATCGAACGATTTTGCTGAATTTTGAGCCTTCCAGTGTTAAATTGTACATCAGCCCCTTGTTTCCAAATATAAAACCTACAATGGGTTTGTTGTGCGTGGTGGAGTCTATTGCCTTGCCCGCACCCAGTTCGATTAATGCAACCGATCCATCTACACCTGCTTCCCAGCCATCACTTTTTCTGAATTTCTCAAGGGCCTTTTTTTGCAGAAAAACAATAATAACGCTTTTTTGTTGTGCTCCAAACTGAAACCCGATTGAGGCTGCAGCTGTGCTGTAATATTGTACGGTTTTGCCTTTTATCAACAATGCACCTTCACCATATTCACCACCGATACCAAAACCTGCCTTGATCACATCGGGGAATACAAGAACACCCTCTGCTTTTTTCAGAAAGGTGCGCGCGCCACCTATTTTATTTTTAAATTTACTTAGCGTACTTTTTACCTTGATATCAATTTCGGTCTTGTCAGCCGCATTTATTATACTGGAGAAAGTCAGGATTAAGCTATAAAGACTTACAAACAGAATATTTTTCATCTATACCTCCGGTTGTCTGCGATGGTTGATTGTGAAGTGAGCTTAACCGGCTAGCCCATATTTCAGTTTTTCTATTTTTTTCTTGTTAATCCTGTCTTTCACCATAAGCGCCTGCAATATTTTCAATGTATCGTTATTCGCCTTGCGAAACTGGATAGCGATGCCTCCATTGGTTTTACGAATAAATTTACCAAGAATACGGGATTGTTTCAGTCCCCGGCCATTTAATTCTGAAAATCTGATTTCGAGAACTCTATGTTTAGGGAAAGTAACATTATGTGTCAATAGTTCTGCCCCTCCCAGCGAAACATCGAGGGTTTTGCAGCAAAGTATTTCTTCACCAGCTGGACGCCACATCCTGATTTCCACATCTAAAGCTAAAGAGTCTCTTTTCCATGTACGTTGTTCCATCACTGACTCCTGAAATTATTTCTATAATTAATACTTAACAGTACTGTATTATTATGGTTCTTTTTTACAATAAAATGAAGTAAAGTTGTATATTAGCTATCTTTTACATTAGTAGAGGCTAATACTTCAGGAGAAGATCTGAATCGGCATTTCCAGGCGGATTTCCACAAACATCATTGCGGTTAGTAAATACGGGTCATTGCGACGTGAAACATATTTTATAAAATTATAAAAATCAATATTATATTTCCTGTTCATGATAATTAACCTTACACTCTAATATCACATGCCAAATCGAGTAGAGAAAAAAACAGGCCTGCTGTCGATGATATTTGTCTGGCTCACGGGTATTTCCCCTACATTTAACCGTTTTTTATGGAAGAAATGGTATAACTTTCTTGCCCTGCATGATCCTGAGAGGTTGTTATCCAGCATGAACTACGGGTTTCTGCCCGTGGGGAATGGAGCAGAATCCGGGAAAAGTCCGGTGGATGTCGTACCACAACTGGAGCTCTATGAATATGTTATCAGCGATGCAGATATCAACGGCAAGGTTGTCATTGAAGTGGGTGCGGGTAGAGGGGGTGGTGCGTTATATTTATCAGAAAAATACAACCCATTATTGTATATCGGGCTCGATCTGGCAAAAAATGCTTCGGTTGACTGTGCCTCACTGAAGCAGAATAGTAATCTCACCTTTGTTGCAGGAGATGCATTACAGATTCCACTGAAGAAACACGTTGCGGATGTCCTGATCAATATTGAATCCTCCCATTGTTATTCGAGCATTGAAACGTTTATCGAAGAGGTGGCATGTGTCCTTAAACCAGGAGGATATTTTTGTTATTGTGACTTGATGCCGGTAAGTCAGGTAGCGATGATGAAGAGCCAGTTGGCAAGTCATGATATGCATGTTTTACGAGCCAAAGATGTAACCTGCAACATAATGGCCTCACTAAACCGGATTTCAGATAGAAACACAGACATGATCAGAAAAAAAGTTCCATGGTATCTAAAAAGGTCATTTTCTGATTTTGCCGGTATTCAACACACGGGGGTCTATAATCTCTTTGAATCCGGAAAGTTAGTGTATTATTTCTTTTTGGCAAAACGATTGCAAGTATCATGATGGTAACGATGGTTAAGGCGGATCAGGCACTGCAAGGCAGGCAAAGCCTCATGCCATTAACCCGTAAGCACGGCGTGCTTAATACACCGCTGAGAGAGGACTTTGATAAAAAGTATTCAAGACTGGTCGTGGGTATGGGTTGTTTTTGGGGTGCCGAAAGGTTGTTCTGGAAGCTGAAAGGGGTTTACACAACGGCGGTGGGGTATGCTGGCGGCTTCACCCCTAATCCTGAATATGAGGAAGTTTGTTCGGGAATGACGGGTCATGCCGAGGTTGTGCTGATTGTTTATGACCCAACGCACACAACCTTGCAGGATTTACTCGCCGTCTTTTGGGCAGGGCATGATCCGACACAGGGGATGCGTCAGGGTAATGATACAGGGACACAGTATCGATCGGCTGTATATCCGGGTAGTGATGAAGAATACCGGCAGGTGATTTCCAGCAGGGACAGGTACGCAAAAGTATTGGCAAAAAGTGGACTGCCGGCAATCTCGACTGAAATCAGGATTGAAAGTACATTTTACTATGCAGAAGAATATCATCAGCAATACCTGGCAAAAAATCCATCGGGATATTGTGGCCTGAAAGGTACAGGGGTGGATTATTCATGACGGGGCACTGTTGTTCCGTTAACTTTATGAAGCACATAACAATGTGAGGACATGAAATCGGTAAGCCATATCAAGACCGTCTGCCGAACGGATATGGCAGCCGGGCCGCCATGGATGGCATGTTTTGCGTGTCTTGATTTGGCTTGCCGGTTTCATGTCCGGGTTGCGGGTTGGCCCAAAATGCACTTGCCGTTTACGTTTCAACTATATTCGTCATGGGTTAACGGGACAACAGTGTATCGGTAACTGAAATTGAAGGTTACAGCCAGAAACTAAAAACCGGATGATACATCCGTCAAGTGACATGAAATAAGGTATTTATCATCAGCAATTGATTCACATCGAAGTACTTTGCCAACTGCCTTGATACCGGGAATGGTTTTTTTGCTTCCAGGTTTGATCTGTATGTTAATCTTGCTTGATAATTTTATTTTTTCATCTGCAATCATATGAATCCCGGTGGCTGAAAAATTCTGCATTTTTGCAACCTTCCAGCCTTTATTATTTGCAGTTCGATACAGCACCGGGCATTGGGCATCCAGCCGGGGAAATGTTCTATTATTGTTTTCTTTATTCATTTCATTGATATTCACCTAAAATGCTCATTAATGCAATGAAAATCAGTCACATAGCTTGCCACAGGACCGATCCAGGACTAATATTAACCTATTATCATTCTATTTTGAATCATGAGACCGAGAAGCCATGAGTTATTCTGTTGTTTTCACAGGTCAAATCAGGCCCGAATTTAAAAAAGAGGCAGTTGTGCAATCACTTGCCAGCATGTTCAGGAAGGACCCCTTGTTTATTGAAAAAATGCTTGCCGGCAAACCTGTCGTAATCAAACGTGATCTTGAACAGGAAGAAGCCAGGAAATACCAGTTTGCTATCAACAAGGCAGGCGTTTTTGCAAGCCTGATAGATCAGGAGGAGGTACGTCCAGTCAGCCAGAAAGCCAACACATCAAATACTGATGAGGAGGTGACTGCCAGTGAAAAAGAAACACGGAAAGCCGGGGAGCAGACAAAGCCCATGGCAGGTACGAATGAAATTTCAGTGGCCGGGCCCGGTGTTAAAATCATTGAACATGTAATGCCTGAAGAACCCGCCATTGACATTTCACAGTTAACCATGTCAGCAGCAGGAGAAATTATCGTGGAACCATCTGTAGTCGAGCCGGTTGCTATTCATGAATTTGTTGCAGAACTCTCTGATACCGGTACAAGGCTGTCGGATGAAGCCCATGCCAATGAACTGGAGATTGATATCTCGACAATGAGCATAGCTGAAGCCGGCTCAGAGTTACAGGACAAGTGAGCGAGGACAGCGAACAGTTTATTTCGTTAAGTATCAAGCAATCTGTATAACGCAGGCACGGTGAGTGCTTTCAAACAGCTTGCAAGTCACTTCATGAAAATATAAGATGCCTCACCAATACTTTTACTTACCCGGGCTATATCCTTGTACTCAGACATTAAGTTAAATATCGCTCGCCTGGTCGATACAGGTAGTACTGATTATTTGCAGGCAAGTCTGGTCGGAATCGAGAAGGAAAGTCTGCGCGTATCGATGGAAGGGAAAATAGCACAGACTCGTCACCCCTTGAATCTGGGTTCTGCATTAACAAACCAGTATATTACCACCGATTACTCAGAAGCACTTACCGAATTCATTACGCCGCCGATGACTTCAATCGGCAAGGCGCTTTGTTTTCTGGAAGACCTGCACATTTTTGTTTATCAACGTCTTGAGGGAGAAAAATTCTGGGCCACAAGCATGCCCTGTGTGGTAATGGGTGAATCCCGGATACCTGTCGCGGAGTACGGCAAATCCAATCTTGGGAAAATGAAGACTGTTTATCGAAATGGCCTGGGGTACAGGTATGGAAAAACCATGCAAACTATCGCGGGTGTTCATTTTAACTATTCGTATGCCGATAAATTCTGGAGTTGTCTTTACGAGTCGGGCGACAAGTCTGTAGAATTACAGGAATTTATAAATGAACAGTATTTTTCATTGATTAGAAATCTTTTGAGAACAGGGTGGATCGTACCATATCTTTTTGGAGCTTCACCTGCTGTATGCAGATCATTTTTTGAAAATATCAAAACGAACCTGAAAACATTTGATGAAAATACCTATTTTGAGCCATATGCGACATCTCTCAGAATGAGCGATATTGGCTACCATAATAAAAAGGAGAATGAGAATGGTATTCAGGTCTGTTATGACAGCCTTGATGAATATATCGCAAACCTGAAATATGCCATTGAAACTCCTTGCCCCGAGTATGAGAAAATTGGAGTAAAGGTAAATGGTAAATATCGTCAGCTGAATGCAAATATCCTGCAAATAGAAAATGAATATTACAGTACTGTCAGACCCAAGCAAATTGTCGCACCAAACGAAAAACCCGTTAATGCACTAAAAGAAAGAGGCGTTAAATACATTGAGCTGCGGTCACTGGATGTTAATGCTTTTGATCCATTGGGCATCAATGAGGTCCAGTTGCATTTCCTTGAAGCCATGATGCTTTTTTGTTTACTAACAGACAGTCCTGATATTTTTGCCATGGAACGAAGAGATATTGATTATAATGAAATGCTGGTTGCATTAAAGGGAAGACAGCCCGGGTTAAAAATAAAATATAAGGGAAAAGATATCAAGCTGGGTGATTGGGCAAAAAATTTATTTTCCGCGATGGTCCCAATATGCGAATTGCTGGATAGTGTAAATAACACAGACAAGTATTCAAGGGCGCACGGTGTTTTGTACAGGTCGGTTGAAGATTCCGGAAATACACCATCGGCAAAAATGCTGGCCGAAATGAAGGAAAAGCAGGAGGCATTTCATTTTTTTGCAAAAAGAATGTCCATCCAGCACGGCAGCTATTTCAAGCAAAAGACCCTTGATGCAAACAGCAGGAAAATGTTCGAGGAACATGTTAGTGAATCACTGATCAGGCAGAAACAGATTGAAAGTTCAGATGAGATATCCTTTGATGTTTTTATGGAAAACTATTACAGGAACTAGTTTTTGTAGCACAGGTCGACAGGGAAAAACCGGGGCGGTCAGTTTTATTGGCTTATCACTGTTGTCCCGTTAACTTTATGAGGCACATAACAATGTGAGGACATGGAATCGGTAAGCCTGATCAAGACCGTCTATCGCACGGACACGGCAGCCTGGCCGCCATGGATGGCATATTTTGCGTGTCTTGATCAGGCTTACCGGTTTCATGTCCGGATTACGGGTTAGTCTAAAATGCACTTGCCGCTTACTTTTCAACTACATTCGTCATGGGTTAACGGCACAGCAATATTGGTTTATGAAGCCTTTGAGAAAGACCATTTAGATGTAAATGCCGTGTCATATATACTGGAAGGGTCGGCACCATAGGATCCAATAGGCAAGCTATATGCTATCTCAAGATATCGCCCATCAACTGTCTTCACCTTTTTCATTAGATCAAGAAGCTTGAATCTTTTATATCGATTTTTTTCGGCATCAAGTAATAACAATACCTTGGGCCTTAACCTTCTTTCCGGATTTTGTTCAATTACCATGGCTGTTTCAGATGTACTGAGTTCAACCAGAGTGCCGGCAGGATATATACCTGTTGCCTGTATAAATTCCTCAACCAGATCTTTCTGAAACTCCTGGTTTATCATTCTGTATATCTGGGCGATGCCATCTGTCGGGCTCAAACCAAACTCTTCATTTCTGGGGAAGGTGATTTCATCATAATAACCGGAGATTCCGGCCAACTTTGCCAGATATGGAATCTGGTCGCCAATAAGTCCTTGCGGGTATCCTGACCCGTCATGTCTCTCATGCATACTGGCAACAACGCCCAGTACATGGTTGTTCATACCATCTGTTTCATTCAGAATTTCCATGGCATGCATGACATGTGTCTGATACAACTCAAGCTCTTCCAGACTAAAATCAGCCTGACTTTTTTCAAGCAGACTATCAGGTAACTTTGTCTTTCCTATCTCTGAAATCATTATTCCAAGTGCAAGATTATTCAGGGCATCTACGGATACACCCAGATGTCTGCCCAGGGAGATGGCCCAGATAGTGGTACGTACGGTATGACCGTATAAATGTGAGTCCTTGTCCTTGATTTTGTTTAACCAGATGAAGGCATCGGGATTTTTTATTATATTCTGCACCATAAGTGAAACAACCTTTTTCGTTTCCTTAACCGGGAATTTCTTATGTGATGCCAGGGCCCCGTCGATATAGGAGATAGCGAGTTCTGCGAGTTCTTTCATCTTGTGCGCATTTTTAACCTCTTTCCTTGGTGAGGTTGCATACTTGTAGAAGCCTTTTTTGGTTTTCAGTTTTCTGGATTTGACACCTTTGACCGATTTATTAGTTATGCCGTTAGAGAAGGATGAGTCCAGGGTTTGCAGGAATACAGGATCAACAGGACTTTTGCCACGTCTTATGTCAATGTAGACATGTTTACAGTACTGACGAAGAGCACTGATATCACTTAATTCCTTGATGTAATAGCCCTGGAGTGGAAATGGTGTCTCGATCCACGGACGATCGAGACGAGATACATACATCCCCGTTGTAAGATCTTCGATGTCAATTTTTATTTGATCCATAGACATGCTATTCCCACAGTTATATTCATAATAAAATTATCGGCTTGATGACTATAATAGTTAGGGTGTGTGGTATTCGTTGTGAGTTGGCGCACATTTTACTAACTGATTAACTACACTATAATCAGGTATAATAAGTATTATTAACATTAGAAATAATCTACAAGATATTGATTGATTTATATAAAAAACTGAAATTCCTGTTATGGGATGATGAACTGGGCAGACAGTCTGCATGGATCCGGTTTTTACAGGGTTTAATCCGTATTATATATGTGGTAATACGGGATCTGGCAGATGGACAACTGACCCTGCGTGCGATGAGCCTGGTATATACGACGTTGCTGTCACTGGTACCCCTGCTGGCAGTCAGTTTCTCGGTACTTAAGGGTTTTGGTGTTCATAACCAGATTGAACCCGTACTGTTGAAACTGTTGGCCCCTTTGGGTGAGCAAGGTGTTGAGATCACCCAGAGAATTATCGAATTTGTCAGTAACGTCAAGGTTGGGGTACTGGGGTCACTGGGCCTGTTCCTGTTGTTATACACGGTGGTTTCACTGATAAAAAAAATAGAGGGGGCATTTAATTTTACCTGGAATGTTTCCCGGGTTCGTCCATTTACACAACGGTTCAGTGATTACTTGAGCGTAATATTTGTAGGCCCGGTCCTTGTTTTTACAGCAATCGGTATAACCGCCAGCATTACCAGTACCAGCCTGTTTGTAGGATTGCAATCGATAGAGTTGTTCGGTGTTTTTCTTGCTTTTATCAGCAAGGCCGTACCATTTCTCCTGATTATTACAGCCTTTACATTTATTTACAGCCTGATACCGAATACCAGGGTGGTTTTTAAATCTGCTTTGGTAGGGGCAGTGATATCCGGTATCTTGTGGGAGACAACAGGCTGGGCGTTTGCATCATTTCTGGTTAAATCGGCTAACTACACTGCGATATACTCGGCTTTTGCCACATTGATATTTTTTCTTATATGGTTGTATTTGAGCTGGGTTATATTACTGATCGGGGCAAGTATTGCATTCTATCATCAGAATCCCGAGTATATTACGCCTGAAAAAATCAGCCTGAAAATAAGTAACAAGGCAAAGGAGCATCTTGCTATCAAGGTTATGATGGAGATATGTGAACGATACAATAACCTCAAGGATGAAATGACGCACGATGAACTGGTGCAGGCTACTTCGGCACCGTCGATAATACTTTCTCAAATACTTGAGAACCTGGAAAGCAGTGGATACATTATTCATACCGATGATTTTCCTGCCTTGTATTATCCTTCGAAACCACTGGAAAAGATCAAGGTTATGGATGTTATTGATGACATTCGACAGGACGGTAATAATTCCCATATTGAGAACAGGATGAAGGTTGATGAGCCTGTTATAATTGAGATATTCGACATTATCGATTCATCCGTGAGGAAATCATTATCTGATATGAATTTTTTACAACTGATCAATAAACTGGGAAAGAATAAAGAACACAATAATGATACAGAAAATTAACCTGTTATTAAAACAAATGAAACCATTGCGGGTAATGCTTGCCATACTGGCATTATTACTCAGTATTTTTTCTCCTGCTGCAGGAACCATGGCAAATTATGAAGGAATTGCAGTATTGCAGACGCTGATCATGCCAGCACTCACCCCGTTGATTTTCATGGTGCTACTCCTTGATGCCTTGATGAACAGAGTCTGGCTGATTGATGCAAAAGGTGATGACGCAGTAAAATTCAGGAATATAATGAGAATTGATCTGCTTCTGGTTGCCATCATCTTTATTGTCTGGATACCCTACTTCATCGCAATCTGGTAAATCATGTCGCATGGATACCCGGATTATAATTACTGGTTGTGGTTATGTTGGCAAAAAACTGGCTTCCGAATGCAGGAAAAATGATTATAAAGTCATTGCAATTACAAGAACAGAAACAAGCCGGCGACAGTTAGAAAATGAATTTGAAAGTTATGATATCGACCTGGATAAAAATAGTGATTTTCCAGTTGAAATAAACTTGCAGCATGCAATTGTTTTCTACCTGATACCGCCGATTAAAACAGGGGTGACCGATACCCGAATAGTCCATTTTCTTGATTCCCTGAATACATTAAACCTGCCAAAAAAAATTATTCTGATAAGCACCACGGGTGTGTATGGAGACTGTAAGGGGGAGTGGGTCGATGAGACACGCATGCCCGAACCACTTACCGAACGTGCCAGGAGACGTCTCAGCGCAGAAACCAGTCTTTCTGACTGGTGTGATAAAAGGGAGGTGGATTCTGTTGTGTTCAGAGTTCCTGGTATATATGGCCCGGGTAATCTACCGGTCAGGCGGTTGTATGAAAAAAAGCCGGTATTGACCATATCTGACTCGCCATGGAGTAACAGGGTTCATGTTGATGACCTGGTACAGGCCTGTATCAAGGCAATAAGTTATTGCGGTGACCAAAAAATATTTAATATCAGTGACGGGAATCCGGCAACCATGACTGAATTTTTCATTGCCGTAGCCAGGCGTTTGGGTTTACCGGAGCCGGAACAGCTTGGTCTGGATGAATGTAGCAGAAGGTTTTCAGTAAACATGATGTCATATCTGGCCGAATCAAAAAAAATTGATAATTCGGCCATGATCAGAGAACTCAAGGTCAGGCTGAAATACCCGACCCTTGTGCAAGGTCTGCAAAATCAGGTTTGATTGCTACCACCCTGACAGGGTGGTGATTGCGGGCTGGTAGCGTTTGCCTCGATCCATTCACCGGGCGTATAGGTGTGCAAAGCCAGGGCATGGATTGAACCGGACAGCTCATCTTTCAGGATGGCGTTAATTATCCTGTGTTGGGCCAGCAGGTTCTTTCCTTCAAATTCCTTGCTTACAACGGTGATATTAAAGTGCGATTCCGAGCCCTTGGGAACATTATGCTTATGACTCTCGTTCAATACCTCCAGAAAGTCGGATTGTATATTGTCAGCCAGTTTTTTTTCTATCTTGTCCTGGATCGTTCTCATACCTGTCTCCTGCCTGAAAATTCAATTAAATCAGATACATTTTAATAGTTTACAGGGAAAATATACATAGCTGTTAATTAAAAATATACAATGTCAATTAAAGTATCATATTGGGATTGCCGATAACATGTTCATGCCGGCAGGGCTGGGGTTAATTGTTCATATCAACAAATTAATAATAAGTTGATTATCATGAGGTTTTATAAAATCACTTATGCAGCCACAGCAACAGCAAGTATCTGATCAACATAAATCCCCCGTCCTGATAGTAGATGATTCCAAGGTCATCAGACTGGCCCTGAGCAAGATTCTGAGAAAGAATTTTGAGGTAATTCAGGCCGTTGATGGTGAGGATGCATGGGACAAGCTTATTGAAAATTCTGCAATTACGGCCGTTTTTTCAGATGTTTCCATGCCAAACCTGGATGGATTTGGTTTGCTGGAAAGAGTTCGTAATTCCAGTGATGACCACATACAAAACATACCCTACATCATTATTACCGCAAACGATGATGATCCTCAATTTGAAGAAAAAGTATCCAGTGCAGGTGGTGATGCGCTAATCACCAAACCGTTCAAGACGGATGAAATAACAAATTGTGTTAACAAATTCTTCTCTGTAAATGAGGAAGCAGGGCCGGCAGCGCCAGGGCTGTCTGATCAAGCCGTTGCAGAAATTCTCGGGTTTGACAATGAAGATCAGGCCACCGTGCCAGAGCAGGAAAAAATCACACAGCACCCGGTTGCGCAGGAAGAAGTGCCATTGGTTGAACCTGAATTGATGCCGGCAGTGAATGAAATGCATGGGGAAACAGGCGAAATCGAAGCCACAGAAGTGAAAGAGCCCGGGTTTGAATTCACCATTGATGAAGATTTCCTGAATAATGAACTGGACACATTTGAGCTTGAGATTGATGAAGATTTTGATGCCGTTGATGGGTCTGTCACGTCTGAACCCATGGCAGAGCCAGCTGGCAATGATGAAAAAGATGATGAAATCTCTCTTACATTTGAACTGCCCGACGAGAGTAATCTGGAATATGCAGAGACCATTGCAAGTGAAGCAGTTGCACCTGAAACAGGTGAGACTGCATCTTATGACAAGAAGCTTGGTATAGAACAAGCGAGAAAGCGTGCCATGGATATCGCCAGGGAACAGGCAGAACGCAGTCAGCAGGACATTGAAAATGACAAAAAGGCCAGAGATTCTGAAAGGAATGAAATTCGCAGGAGACTGGAAGAATTAAGGGCCAGGGAATCTGAAACCAGCAAAATTACAGATTCGAATAAATCTTTATTCTTTAAGAAATTTATGTATATAATTACCGGGGCGTTCCTGCGCAACAAAAAATAAATAGATAGTCAAGGTCCGGATCAACATGGAATGTAATATATACAAGGGCAGTAGGCAGCAAGATCATTATCTATTTATGCCGGTAGAAAAACCTGTAACCGATATTCCTGGTGACATTCTTAAAATGTTTGGAGATATCGAACTTGTCATGCAACTGGACATAAGCCGGTCCACCCGGCTTGCACAGTCCAGTCCCTCTGAAGTAATCGGTATAATTAATGAAAAAGGTTTCTATATACAGATACCGGCTGGTAATATAACTATATAAAATCGTGGAGTAATAAATGGCAGAAACCGTAGATGACATTTCGATATCATACACCGAGGATGATACCGTTATCACCAGGCAACTGGATAAAGTTGTTCTTACAAAAGGAGCCTGGTCTACTATCGTTTTCAAGTATCAGGATTGGGATAGAAGCAAGCAGGAATATGGCCCGGTTAAATTTACGATCAGGCGGTACCAGAAGAGGGATGGTGAGTATAAGCAGAAATCCAAATTCAATATTTCAAGTATAGATCAGGCAACAAAAATAATTGAAACATTACAAAAATGGATTGATGAGTAACGATGTATGGATATGGATCCCGTAAAGAAAATAGTAGATAGTACAAAAACCCTGATATCTCCACCGGATGTCTGGTTCCGTTTTAATGAAGCTATTAACACACCCAATACAACCATTGAGGATATATCCGATATAGTCAAAACAGATCCCAGCCTTGTGGCAAATGTCCTGAAAGTGGTCAATAGCCCTTACTATGGTATTCGTAACAAGGTTGATACTATATCCAGGGCCATTTCTGTTATCGGCATGGATGATCTGTATAATATTATTACCTCAGTTGTTGCAGTTAATTCATTTTCAAAAATAGCAACCGATCTGGTCAAGCCCTCAACATTCTGGCGCCATAGCTTCTGTACAGCAATACTGGCAAGAAAACTGGCAAAAGACTGTAATGTATTGCACATAGAAAGGCTTTATGTCGCCGGTTTGCTGCATGATATCGGTAACCTGGTCCTGTATTCCAGGTTCCCTGTGGAGTCAGAGGAGATAATCAGGGAATCAGATGGTGATGAGGAATTGCATTTCAGGCTGGAAAAAAAAATGTTTGGCTTTACCCATGCAGATATCGGCGCAGAGCTGTTATTGCAGTGGGGCTTGCCTGATGTATTAACCAATACTATCAGGCAACACCATGATCCCTGTGTAAATGAAGATGTTGTACTGGATGCCTGTATTATTCATCTGGCCAATACCTTGTCAAATTGCTTTATATTAGGCACATATCTTGAAAGACTGCCTGAAAAATCCAATGAGCCGGATGAGTGTATCTGGAAATATATCAGCTTGACTGATAAACAGAAGGATGAAGTATATGAAGGGCTCAATGATGAGCTGGCCGATGCAATCTCGATACTGATCCCGTATAACCTGTAGGATTTCAGTTATCCTTGTTATGACCACCTGTTTTGTCAAACAGGACAGTGTATTGCTCCTGCAGATAGTCGACACTCTCAAGGGCCTTCTTGAGGTCATCCTTTAATCTGTCATTATCCTTTTGAAGTGCTTCGATGACACCTTCCATTTTTTCTATGTCTTCCTGGTTGTCTGAATTATCGTCAGGATTGTAATGGCTCATGCCGCCCAGTTCCTTGTATGCTTCTGTCAGGTTGTTAAGGTCATTTTGAAGCTCGAGAATCAGGTTCCTGCCTTTTCCATTAAAGATTCGAAGAACATGATCACAAATTGTTTTTTCCTTCTCCATTATGTTATGGGCACATTCCTTGCCATCTCCGTCATCCAGGCTGAATGCACTGGTTAATGATTCTTCCAGGGTTGTTTTGCGTTCTTTGGAGAGTGATTTGAAGTCATTAACAAATTCATCGGTTATCGATTTATCTGCCTTTTTCTTCTTAAACATAATTATGATATAGATAACGAATATTACCCCTATAAACAGGCCAATCTCGGCACCTATGACTAGCATGCTTGTATATAACTCATCCATTTTGTATCTCCAGATGTAACCATTTTTCAAAGGTGATATGCCGTGTCATTTCGATTTCACCTCGGAGCTAATATCAGACTCTTCTTTCAACTGTGAGTCAACGTTTTCTTTATCCACAAGATCGTCTATATCAAGTTCAGAAACAGTTTCGGGTGTGTCTTGTGTTTCAGTATTTTTTTCAGCTTCATCTGCAACAATATCTGAATTTTCCCCTTCAGCTTTTTCTGTGCCGGTATTTTCGATATCCTCAAGACCGTCAATGTCAATTTCAAGAATTGCCTCAGGTGTTTTTGTAGCCGGTTCTTCGGAAACCATTTCAACGGCTTCGGTTTTGCTACCTTTAACATCTGTATCTACATCAGAAGCATTGCTTGCATCGTCTGCAACCGATTCATTTACACCTTCAGAACCCGGGTCATCATCACCTTTGGAAATTTCCTTTTCCGGATTGACATCTTCAATATCTTCCAGACCGGATATAACTGCTTCATCGGCCTTACTGCCAACTTCCTCGGTTAGCTCAGGAATCATTGTATCGGAGTCATTTTTTGATTCCGGTTTATCCACTTCCTGATGTGGTTCCGATCCTGTATCACTATTTTTCGATGTAACTTCAGTTTTTTCTTCGCCGGTTTTTTCAATCTGTTCTTCGGCCTTTTCTTCGGGTTCTGCCGGTTTATCCTCGATTATCTGGTTGTCACTGGTTTTGGTCAGTTTTTTATAGGTCAGGATACCGATTACAATGAAAAATACATTTAGTAAAAACACAACGGAACCGATGAGAACCCAACTGGTCCCTTCTTCTTTTTCAGGTTCGTGAGCGGGTTCAGGGGCATGAGTTTTCTTTGCGGCCTTCTTTATTTCAGGTGGGGCCTTCACCTTAACGGGGTTCTCTTTAACGGTTTCTTCCTGCTTTTGTTTGATCAGTTGTTGTTTTACACGGGAAGGAATGATCTCAAACATTTGTTTGACGGGTTTCTTTTTAACTGCAACCGGTTTTTTTACTTCGGCAACTGGGATGAATATTGTAAAATCATGCTGGAACTCTCTCGTGAAGGTAGGCCCGTTGACCGTGATTGTAAGTGAATAGTCATTTTCGAGCATTGCAGTATCCAGGCTGGCAGCAAAGTCGCCATTTCCCTGATAGTTGATTGTCACAATCTTTGTTGTAGCGGCATCTTTTTTCTTCAGTGATGAGGTTACTTTTAATAAATTGATAAATTCTTTCTTTTTGACGACCTTGCTGTCTTCAGTCATATAGGCCCTGATATTAAAAGGCTCACCGGGGTGTAATGAAGAAGGCAGCTTGTCTACCCGCAAACGCAGGTTGGTCACGACCATGATCTTGTTGTCGGGGTCGATGGGTGCATCAACAAGCCAGTTACCCGCCTTCGGGCCGGAGGCCGTGATAACCTCGTAGTTATTGGATTTAACCCATTTAACAGACGCAGGATGTTTATGATGGGTCCAGACTTTTTTCTCCGGTGTAATCAGCTTGCTGTCATGTTTTTTGTTAAACAGGACAATGGTCATGTCCTCTACTGATTTGTCAATCCTGAACTTGTTGCCTTTTAAGGGAATGGTGTCCGGTTTGGTCGTTGACTGGAACAGTTTGAAAAAATAACGGTCCAGTGCCCCTGCATCCTTGATCACGGTAAAACGACCCTTCGTTTCAAGGGACAGCTTTTTAAGCAAGGCATGATCGGCATGTTCAGACAGCGCAATCGTGTGAACGGTAATATTCCTGTTTTTCAGATCAGGTAGAATCTTGTCGATGATATTCTTGCGTGATTGTTTATTTTTTTCAGCATCCTTTGATATGTCCACGTATCCATCTGTTAACAGGATAAGGTATTTATCCCTGGTTTTGCCCCTGTCGTACCACTCATCCGAGGCGACAACAAGCGCTTTTTCAATATTGGTAAAAAGACCGTGGGAATGAATTTCCTTTGCTGTTTTGAATGCAGTTTTTCGCCATTGCCTGTCAACCTTTCCATATTTCATCAACATGTTGACTTTAGAGGCAAATGTCCAGATTCCGGCATAGACATTATCGGGGAGAACTTCTGAAAAAAGCTGAACTGCCTGGACGCGATGATTCAGAGGGTCATTGACCTTCATGCTTCCGGACATATCGATAATGATCCTGATGTCCCTGGCCGGAGTGGCAGTTTTTGCAAATACGGTTGTCTGGACAAACAGAATCCCGGGTAGCAGGGCCAGTAACAGGCTTAAAATTCCATTTTTTTTGTGTCTAGTCATTATTCCACTTTGAAAATAAGTAATTACACTTTTTATCGGTCATGGTTAACACTTACTTTAGACCATTTTTCTGTTGATTTATAAATAATTACAAAAAATTCAGTCTGTTAGACCAATATTATCACGGGTTGTCATGATGGTTTTTTCGTGGTGATTACTGGAAACGGCTGATTTGTGTTAAAATATACCTATTCTATTGATTTTAAAGAAAAATGATGCATCAGGCCGAAACAGGATTATTTTCCCGTCGCAAATACTGGGCACACCGTTTCGGTGTAGCGGGCAACCTGCCGATGAGCCGGGAGGAAATGGACCACCTTGGTTGGGACAGTTGCGATATTATCATCGTGACCGGCGATGCCTATGTGGATCATCCCAGCTTTGGCATGGCGCTGATTGGTCGCCTGCTTGAGGCACAGGGATTCAGGGTCGGCATTATCTCACAACCGGACTGGACTGACCGTGCAGACTTGATGTCGCTGGGGCAACCCAACCTTTACTTTGGCGTGACGGCGGGCAATATGGATTCCATGGTCAACCGTTACACGGCAGACCGAAAGATCCGTTCAGACGATTCTTACACGGCAGGTGGAGAAGGCGGCTTGCGTCCGGACCGGGCCGTTATCGTCTATTCACAGATGTGCAGGCAGGCATACAAGGGCACCCCGGTGATTATCGGCGGTATCGAGGCCAGCCTGAGGCGTATCAGCCATTTTGATTACTGGTCTGAAAAAGTCAGGCGGTCTGTTTTGCTGGACTCAAAGGCAGACCTGCTGGTTTTTGGTAACGCCGAGCGGCAGATGGTTGAAATTTCCCATCGATTAGCAAACGGCGAACAGATAAACGAGTTAACCGACATCCGGGGGACCGCCCTGACATATAAACAGGTGCCGGGTAACTACAAACTGGTTGATTATTCCCTGATTGATACAAGTGGTGTTGTATTAGCGGATACAAACCCGTATCAATCTGACCGCGAGACTGAATGTAAACAAATACCGGATCAACAACCCGGGGATGATAAAAAAAATTCGCAAGCTGTTTCAATTGACGGGCCACATAAAACGGCCATCGTTTTGCCTTCATATGAGCAAGTCAGGTCAGACAAAAAATTATATGCACATACTTCGCGTATTATGCATCTGGAAACCAACCCCGGTAATGCACGTGCCCTGATTCAGGAACACAACGGGCGATACCTTTTTCTGAACCCCCCGGCACTGCCGCTGTCAACCCGGGAGCTGGACAAACTGTTTGAGCTACCCTATACGCGACTACCACACCCCGCATATGAAACGAAAAAAATTTCTGCCTATGAAATGATCCGGTTTTCGATCAATATCATGAGGGGTTGTTTCGGGGGGTGTACCTTCTGCTCCATTACCGAGCATGAAGGACGAATCATTCAAAGCCGTTCGGAAAATTCCATCATCAGGGAAATTGAAACAATAAGGGACACCGTGCCGGGGTTCACCGGTAATATTTCAGACCTGGGTGGCCCGACGGCGAACATGTATAACCTCGGGTGTAACAGCAGCGAGGTAGAGGCCGTTTGCCGCCGACTCTCCTGCGTATACCCGGTCATCTGTAAAAACCTGAATACAAACCATGAAACATTGATCCGGCTTTACAAACGGGCGAGGCAGTTGCCGGGTATCAAGCGTATCTTTATCGCCTCTGGTGTCAGGTATGATTTGGCAGTGCAGTCCCCCGAGTATGTTCGTGAGCTGGTTGGCCATCATGTTGGTGGGTACCTGAAGATCGCTCCGGAACACACCGAGAACGGGCCGCTGTCAAAAATGATGAAGCCGGGGATGGGTGTCTATTACAAATTCAGGGAACTATTCGATAAATACTCAGAAGAGGCCGGTAAGGAACAATATCTGATCCCTTATTTTATTGCGGCACATCCCGGCACAACCGATGAAGACATGCTTGAACTGGCATTGTGGTTAAAGGCCAATGATTACCGTGCCGATCAGGTACAGACATTTTTGCCCTCACCGATGGCACTGGCAACCAGCATGTGGCATACCGGTTATAATCCCCTGAGAAGTTTAAAGATGGGCGAGAGAATGGCATCGCCCAGGGGAAACAGAAAAAGACGGCTTCACAAGGCATTTCTGCGTTACCATGATTCGAAGAACTGGCCATTACTCAGGGAGGCATTAAAGCAAATGGGCAGGGCAGACCTGATCGGAAATGGCAAGAAACACCTGGTTCCCCGTTGGCAGCCGGAATCGGATAGCAGCAGCGTCTTGAGAAAAAGGGGGAATAAAAACAGGTCCTTCAGGACAACACACACAGGGAAAAGCGGCTAGGAGCCTCCCGAGCCCTTATTCCAGTTCTTCAACATAAGTGCAGGCTACCGTTCCGATTGAAAGCTGATCACCTGCTTCAAGTGTGTGATAATTGACTTTATTACCATTAATAAAGGTCCCGTTGGTGCTGTGCAGGTCGGCCAACTGTACCTTGTGATCACCGTTTTTCATGATCTGGTAGGTAATCAGGGCATGTCTTTTGCTGACGGATTTATCATCCAGTGTGATGTCGTTCAGACTGCTTCGGCCAATACTTGTGCTGCCTTCTTCGAGGGTAAATTCGGCCGGGTTTTCACCAAAAATTACTAATCTGGGCATGAGAAATTAAACTCTGTTTTATTGTTATATTATCACTGCTGTCCCGTTAACTTTAATGAAGCGCATAACAATGCGAGGGCATGGAATCGGCAAGCCTGATCAAGACCGTCTGTCGCATGGATGCGGCAGCCGAGCCGCCATGGATGGCCTGTTTTGCGTGTCTTGATTTGGCTTACCGATTCCGTGTCCGGATTGCGGGTTAGCCCAAAACGCACTTGCCGCTTACATTTCAATTATATTCGTTACATGTTAACGGGACAGTCGTGTTATATTATAGTTCGTAATCCACATGCAGGATATCACATTTCCTTTAGCATAAACCGGAATTCAACAGTTGACTACTTTGAAATAGCCCTAAGTTATTGATATAAAAATATTTCTGATACAGTCTGGTCGGCTCCCCGGGTGGCCGCTTTCACGCATCCTGGGCCGTTGTTACTGTCCTGGCTGAAATCGGTTACCGGATCAGAGTGGAAATATTTTTATGCCTGAATCCTGTGCCTATAAAACCTTCAATAACTCGATTTCGAATATCAGGGTTTCGTTAGACCCGATTGAGGAACCCCGGGGACCCTCCGCGCCATAGGCAAGATCTGAAGGAATAACGACTTGCCATTTATCACCTGGCTGCATTTTTTGTAACGTTATCGTCCAGCCCTTGATAACCCCTTTGAGGGGGAAGGTTGCAGGTTGCCCGCGTTTATATGAGCTATCAAATTCCTTCCCATTAATATGCGTACCCCGGTAATGAACCTGGACCTTGCTTGTTGCGCCTGGTGAGGTGCCTTTTCCAGACTTGACTATCCGGTAGTAAATTCCATTGGAAAGTTCCTTAACGCCCTTTTCTTTCCTGAATCGGGTAATAAATGCTTTTCCTTCTTCAAGGTTGGCCTTTCCCAGCGCCACATGTTGTTTCATCTTTTTATTTCTGAATGAAATGATGGCCTCGTTAATTTCTTTATCGGTCAGTTTTATTTTCTGCCCTTTAAGGACATCGGACAGGGCATCGATAAATGCCTGTTTGTCCGCATCGGGATAGCGGTGTTTAACTTGTTCACCGATATGTTTGCCCAGGGCGTACCCATAACGTTGTTCAACAGTTTTGTATTTTTCGGCGAAACTGTTTGCAGAAACCAATAGACTGATCAGGATAATACTTGTAATAAAGCTGATTTTCATTCTCATTCCTTCATATTAATAATTTGTCAGGACGCCAGGGTGTTTATAACAATGAATGCGGTAATGGCAACTACAAACAACGTTTCAGAACCTGAAAGGCACTGTTTATTTCCTGTATCCTGATATTATCACCACCACGGTCAGGATGGAACTTCATTGCCATTTTTCTATAATGATTTGTTAAAGTATTCTTATCAAATGGCTCATCGAGTTCGAGTACGGACAATGCATTCATTTTTTCGTCTGAATGAATAAAATGCTGCCAAAAGTAGTCCAGTAATTTGTCAATGTCCTCCTGGCTTGTATCGGTCAGATTAGACAGGTCGAGATAATAGCTTGCCAGCCTGTCAGGTTTGCCCAGGTCATTGCCGACAGGCTCTGTATAAGGGCAAATGTGGATATTTAATGCAGAAATTTCCAGATTGCCGGCCCGGCTTGTCCACAGGTCCTCTCTGAGGCGGTACAATCCATGGTAGACAATGAAATGGACGGCAAATAACCTGGCCGTGTCCTTGAATAACGCTTCATTGCATTCCCCGGGGAAAATATCTGCCTTGATACGTTGAATCAGATCATATTCGCTTATTCCATCACTGGCAGACCTTAATGTCGCAAGTAACGTATTTTTTATGACATCGATATTCTCTTTGATATTATTCATTGCCAAATCGTATAATCAGGTCTTGTAATCAAACACTGTAAATGGGTCTTCATGAAAACGGATATACATATTATTACTGCAGTCCCGTTAACTTTATGAAGCACATATCAAAGTGAGGACATGGAACCGGCAAGCCGGATAAAGACCGTCTGCCGCACGGATGCGGCAGCCGAGCCGCCATGGATGGCATCTTTTGCGTATCTTGATACGGTCTGCCGGTTTCATATCCGTATTGCGGGTTAGCTAAAAACGTATTTGCCGTTTACGTTTAATCCGGATTCATTACAGGTTAACGGCACAGCACTGACATACTATCGAAAAATTATAATGACCGCTATCACGTTAAGCCAGATCTATACATACCCCGTCAAATCCCTTGCCGGGATTCGGATGGATGAAGCCATTATCACGCCGTTTGGTCTTCAGCATGATCGTCGCTGGATGATCGTTGACAATGACAGTAAATTTATTACCCAGCGCCTCTATCCCAAACTATCATTAATCGGCACCCGCCTGACCGATAATGAAATTATTCTCACCGGGCCGGAAAAAACCGGGATATCAATCCCGATAAAGCTGGATACAGGAAACGTTTTATCGGCAACAGTCTGGAATGATCGGGTTGATGTATTGCCCGCAGCCGGGCAGGCAAATAACTGGATCAGCCAGTTCCTTGGCATTGAATGCAGTTTTGTCTATATGCCGGATTCAACCACCAGGCAAGTAGACCAGGGGTACGCATGGACAGAACACGACAAGGTCAGCCTTGCCGACGCCTTTCCGTTTCTGCTGATTTCAGAGGCATCACTTGAAGACCTGAATGGCAGGCTGGAAAACAAAGGTGTGGGCAGGGTATCCATGCCCAGGTTCAGGCCAAACCTGGTAGTAAGCGGATGCGCTGCCTTCGCCGAGGATGGCTGGCGGTCCTTCACCATTGGTGAGAACCTGTTTCATGGCATGAAACTTTGTTCCAGATGTGTCATGACGACAGTGAACCCTGAAAAAGGAGAAAAGGGGCGAGAACCGCTTCAAACCCTGTTTGAATACAGGAAGCAGGGAAACCATGCCTTTTTTGGTCAAAATACCTTGCTGGATACGGGCCATAACAACACACTGGTATTGAATAAGGGTGACCGGGTTGAGATTACCGAGCTAAGGAACCTCTGGTTCAATTCATGAACTCGCATCTTGCCCGGAGTTAATCAGAGGCTCCCTGAACAATCACCTGTAAATAACCATTGCTAAACGGAAGTACTTCCACATTTTCATTGCCTCCATTCATTGTGGCGGGTTTTTCTGAACCTTCACTGTAGCCACAGGTATCCTTGATAACCACCTCGCGGTCATCCAGCACAATCCTGTATGCGTGGTTCCAGTGCCGTGTCCCGCAAATAAAATTGTAGGCACGCCGTGCATTCCAGCTCACGGGTATCGTAAATACGCCCACATCCGGCCAGCCATAATAGCTTGATGCCGACTCGTCCTGTTTGTGTGTGTTCAAGGTTCCGGAACAGATGCCTTCAATAAGGTTTTGTATCAGGCCGGCTGCAAGCCCGGCCAGGATGACAGTTGCACCCTTGCTACTGATGCCATCGTACAGTGCTGTTTTATCCTGCAAGGCAATATCACCTGTATCAAATGTTTCTTCAATTTTGTGTAGCGTGATTCCTGAAGTGGCCTCACCAAAATAAAACTGCCAGAATAATGGAACCGGGCCACGATATGCAGGTAACAGGGAAGGATGTACATTATAGGCGCCTGACCTCGGGTAGTTAAATAATGACGCTGGAAGCCTGTATGGAAAACCGGCCAGGATAATCAGCTCAGGTTTTGCCTTGCTCAGGATATCCCTGTAATCATAGTGCCGGTCGCTGTCAACAGGGTAAACCGGAATTTTCCTGTGTACAGCAAGTGACCCCACTGAGGCAGGATTCAGGACACTAATATCTTTTTCAGGATACGGTTTATGGGTTATGGATGAATGGCTGGGCAAAACGATTCCGCGTATATTACTGTAGCTCAACATGAGGTTTTCAAGACACAGTCTTGAATACAGTCCTTCCATCGCAAACAATAATATACCGGGTGGATTTAACATTAATAACAAATCAGATCAGCTGTCACAAGGAGCAGGTGAATAACGTTTCGATTCCTGTAACGCATCAATAAAACCAAAGTCAGCCAGGTTTTTCAGCCTTTGTATATACAATATACCATCAAGGTGATCACATTCATGTAACACAACCCTGGCGTGAAAACCCTCAACGGTCCTGTTTATTGTCTTTCCTTCATGATTAAAACCGCCATAGCGTATTTTTGTTGCCCTTGGCACAAGTCCACGCATACCCGGGATGCTCAGGCATCCCTCCCAGTCTTCAACGGTTTCTGTGGTCAGGATATCAATAACAGGGTTTATCAATACGGTTTCCGGAACCGGTTCGGCATCGGGATAACGGCTGTTCCCGGTAAAACCGAATACGACCACACGCTTCAGCACACCAATTTGCGGGGCCGCCAGGCCAACCCCCTGATAATCGCGCATGGTGTCATAAATGTCATCGACAAGAATCTTTATGATACCCGAGCCGGGGTCTTCAACAGATTCACTAATCCTGCTTAATAGCGGGTCGCCCAGTTGTAAAACCTTTTTTATAGACATATTTTCATGTTGTCTCTTATGCTGACCCTGACCTGAACGTATCATATCTCAATAAAATAGAAATGACAGACCTTGAATGATGACAGGTGCCCGGTCAAGGTGTTGAAACAAAATTTCTGAAAAGTCATAAAACCGTATCAGTTAGCCGGATCACAGGGTTTATTGGATAAAATATACCGAGCCTGGCACATTTTAGGCTATATTATAAATCATTGCTGTCCCGTTAACTTTATGAAGCACATAACAATGTGAGGACATGAAACCGGCAAGCCTGATCAAGACACGCAAAACATGCCGTCCATGGCGGCTCGGCTGCCGCGTCCGTGCGGCAGACGGTCTTGATCAGGCTTACCGATTCCATGTCCGGATTGCGGGTTGGCCCGAAACACACTTGCCGCTTACATTTCAGCCACATTCGTCATGGGTTAACGGCACAACAGTGATTATAAACAGAGAAAT
>VAPH01003577.1_pt1 | contig 36895 bp, 30 predicted proteins | sample 3393861 | NCBI WGS metagenome assembly VAPH01 (sample SAMN08290439, study PRJNA428436) | hydrothermal vent metagenome | isolation source: Deep-sea hydrothermal vent chimney | place: Atlantic Ocean: South-mid Altantic Ridge | reverse complement strand
CACGTGAACTCACGGGTGGCGGCGGATCGGGCACCTCGGCCGCTGTGCCCGATATTCGCGAGATTCCTAAGTACGCACAAGTCGCGGTGCAAGCAACCGTAATCGATGTCGCACCGTCACAGTTCAATACCCCCACCGGCGAGTTGCCATCGGCGGAGTTCGAAGCAGAGACCGACGCCAGCGGCTTCCGTGGACTCCACGCGGTCACCCCCGTCACGATTCGCATCGACGCCGTTCTCGGCACCAACCCCCAAGGTGACCTTGTACTCAAACCGGGCGACACCGTGATAGTCAACGTACCCGGCGGCGCTGTCACGATCGCGTTTCGGCAGGACCTGTGGGAGGGCATGGGGTTGATCGGAGACCTCGCGGAGCCCCTCGAACCCGGACAGGACCCCAACGACCTACTCCTGCCCATAACCATGGGTTTCCGTCCCGGGGTTGCACTCGACGAGGGAGCGGAGGTCATCCTGTTTCTGACCTTCCAGACCGACTATGACGCTGTCACCGACGACTGGGAAGTCGTACAAGGCGCCCCGCGGCTGGTAATCGTAAACTCGGCGACCGGTGCTTTTGGCATAGATGCCACCGGTGTCGTCACATCGTTGTCCCTGCGCGGCGCCCTGGAGTCGGTTGACATGGCGACGGTGTTGGATCTCGCCAAATCGCTCGACACCATGACTCAACCCCCGATCGAGTTGGACCTGCTCGGTCGAAACCCATCTGCCGCCAAAGCACCCGGTTCCTGACGCGCAGACCGCCCCACCATTGGTTTGGCGACGCTCCGGCAGGAGTATCAGGGTTCACCGTCACGAAAACGGGATTGGGTCGCGAAACGTGACGTCCGTTCCCCCTACAATCGGTCGCAGTGAGGGGGCCAGAGGATGAACGGCCGAGGAAACGCACGTGCAACCCAGCGAATACGCAACCTTCGATGCCGTCGGGCTAGCGAAACTCGTTCGCAACGGGGATGTCACCACGTCGGAACTTGCTGAGACCGCGATCGAGGTAATCCGGGACCGCAACCCCGCGATCAATGCGGTCATAGACACCTACTTCGACCAAGCCCGCGACATCCTCCAATCCGAAACACTTCCCTCAGGTCCGTTTCACGGCGTCCCCTTCCTGTTCAAGGACCTGCAGGCCGAAGAAGGTATGCCGGTGACTTTCGGCTCCGTTTTCTTCAAAGATTTTGTGGCGCCAAAGGGAGACGTCATCGGCCGGCGGATGCGCAGTGCGGGGTTCAGTGTGCTCGGGCGAACGGCGTCGCCGGAGTTCGGACTACTGCCGGTCACCGAGTCACGCCTTCACGGACCGACGCTCAATCCATGGGACCTCACCCGATCCCCGGGAGGTTCAAGCGGTGGCGCGGCAGCAGCGGTCGCGGTCGGCATGGTCCCGATGGCACATGGCGGTGACGGTGGCGGGTCCCTGCGAATCCCCGCCTCGGCGTGCGGACTGTTTGCACTCAAGCCCTCGCGCGGCACAATGCCTCGCCAGCCGAACTCCCTCGCCGACCGTATCGCCATCGACGGCTGCATTTCACGAACTGTCCGCGATACGGCCGCCTTCCTCGATGCCGTCGGCGGTCCGACACGCGGAGATTTGTGGAGAACACCAAATAACGGACAGTCTCTGACCACCGCGATGAGCACCAAAGTGCGGCCCCTACGGATCGCCGTGAGGACCACCGACCACAGAGGTCGGCCGGTCCATCCGGCGTGTCGCGACATGATCGCCGGTGTTGTCCCGCTCCTCGAAGATCTCGGTCACATGGTCGGTGAGGAGAGCCCGCAAATCAACGGTGCCTCCATGGAGGACGCATTCCTCACACTCTGGGCGGCTTTCCCCGCCACCGCATTTCGCACAATCCTTGACGAAGCTGCGCAGGGCAACAGGATCGTGCGGCTCATTCGCGGACCTCTCGGCGACTATCACACCATGCGGACCCTCGCTCGCGTTATCGCCAAGAGAGCGGGCATGCCGGCGTTCGAGCCATTCACGTGGGGTCTTATCCGACGAGCCCGAAAACTCGATGCGACTGACATTCTCTATGCCTTCCGCACACTTCAAGAGGTAGCGTATGCGTATGGCGACTTCTTCGATCGCTACGACATCGAGTTGTCACCGGTTCTCTCAACACCGCCGGTACACACCGGGGAGATTGATCAATCCCGGTCAATGGACACCCTTACCGACCAGCTAGCCCGATACGTAGGTTTCACACCTATAGCCAATTTTGCCGGTCTTCCCGCGATGTCGGTTCCGTTGCATTGGACCGACACGGACATTCCGATCGGCGCTCACTTCACCGCGTCACACGGTAACGATGCTCTGCTGATCCAACTCGCCGGACAGCTCGAGCAGAGCCGTCCGTGGGGCGACCGCCGACCAGCTCCTCACACAGCCCCGTTACAAGATCGCACCGACCGATGACAGGCGCCCGGTGGTACCCCGGTTTCAACTCGAAACGGTCAGCGCCCGCCGAGGAAAGGCGAACCCACCGCATGGTCGAGTCCCTCGGTATCGCGTTTCTGACAACGAACCGGAAGGGCATCATCACGTACGCCAACACAAGCGCTGCACACCTCCTCGGGTACACAATTCTCGACCTCGTCGGACGCAGCGGCTCCGATCTGTGGGGAACCGTGACGGTCGGGGGTGCACCGGTACAGACCAACGGTCAACCCGTCGCAACCCTCACCAAGGATGGATCGACGCTGTGGTGTCAATCCACGGTCGCCCCCGGATCGGGCAGTGACAACACCGATATCTCACTGGTGGATGTCACGCCGTACCACGAACGCCGCCGCGAAATCGAAGCAAGCGAGGCACTCTTTCGCAGCGCATTTGAAAACGGGCCGATCGGCATGTACATCACCGACGGCAACGTCGACGGCATCCTGTCCAACCAGGCCCTTCAGTCCATGCTCGACCGAAATCCCGAACAGATGAATGCGGCAAGTTTCACAGATCTGTTCCCCGCGGAGGCTGCTACCGAAGCAACCGAGATTGCCCGCCAATTCGTCAACGGGACACTGGACTCCAGCCACCTCACGACCACGGCCCTCCGATCAGATGGAACAGAAATCGAGGCTCACGTCGTTGGATCAGCCGTACGAGATCGCGACGGAGAACTCATCTTTACCGTCTCCTACTGGATCGACCTGACGACCAGCCTGCAGATGGCCGACCGCCTCGCACGATCACAGGCGACACTCGAATCGGCCTTCATCGATAGCCCCGCCGGCATGTCCGTACGGGCTCCCGATTTTGCGGAGATCAGAACCAACCCGGCGATGCATCGAATCCTGGGCAGCCCCGAAAGCTCGACGGTCGACCCGTTCTACGTCCCCGCCGAAGATCACGATTTCTGGGACGCGGTACAGAGCATCCGAGACAGCCGGTCGACATCGTTCTCTCGGGAACTGGAGTTGCGCCATTCGAACGGCGATACAGTGTGGGGACTAGCCACCGTTTCAGAAATCCGATCGAACAACGCGCTGGTGGGACTGCTCATCCATTTTGTCGATGTCACGGACCAACGGATCGCACGGCTCCGCCTGACCGAACTCGTGGCGTCGAAAGACGACCTCGTGCGATCCGTAAGCCACGAGTTACGAACGCCGCTGACAACGATCGTCGGACTTTCATCCGAGCTGCGCGATCGACCGGTCGATTTTCCGCCAGACGAACGTGACGACTTCATTCGCCTGATCGCCGGCCAGGCGTCGGAAATGGCGGACCTTGTTGAAGATCTGTTGTCGGTGGCCCGATCCGATATCGGCGTCGTACAGGTCGAGATGGCTGAGATTGACGTCCTCACAACAGCTCAGAAGGTGATCGATACCTGGGAGCCCGGTACGATTTCGATCACCGTCGAGGGCCCACCCCTGGCCCGGGGCGACGGATTCCGAGTCCGTCAGATCATCCGCAACCTCTTAGCCAACGCCGCGAAGTATGGACGCCCACCGTATCTGATCGAGATCTCAACCATCGATGAACACGTCGCCCTCCGGGTAGTCGACCACGGTGACGGAGTTCCGTCTAACGAGGGCGACGCAGTGTTCCGCCGGTACTACCGGGCCCACGACCCGATCGGACTGACCGGTAGTGTCGGTATCGGCCTATCGCTCTCACGCCAACTCGCCGGCCTCATGAACGGCACCCTCGTCTACTACAGGGACCAGGACACGACCGTGTTCGAGTTGCGCCTCCGCAAGGTCTAACACCACGGCCTCCTACTCGACGTAACTCTCCAACGGCGGACATGAGCACATCACGTTGCGATCCCCGTACTGGTTGTCGACACGGCTCACGGGTGGCCAGAATTTGTTGGCCCTAAGACCGGGAACCGGGTAAGCCGCGACTTCACGCGAATACGGATGCGTCCACTCATCGACAAGAAGGTTTTCCGCAGGATGCGGAGCATTGTGCAGCGGGGAGTCCTCCACCGGATATGTGCCGTCCGCAACAAGGTCAACCTCGGCCTTCATCGCAATCATTGCATCACAGAAGCGGTCAAGCTCCTCAAGACTCTCACTCTCGGTCGGCTCGATCATCAGCGTGCCGGCAACCGGGAACGACATCGTCGGAGCGTGGAATCCGTAGTCGACGAGGCGCTTCGCAAAATCATCCACGGTGACGCCGGTTGCTTCCTTGATCGGACGCAGGTCGATAATGCATTCGTGAGCAACAAGGCCACCGTTGCCCGTAAACAACAGCGGGTAGTGCTCGCTAAGACGTCCGGCGATGTAGTTAGCGTTGAGGATCGCGATCTTGGTGGACATTGTCAGGCCACTGGCTCCGAGCAACGCCATATAGGTCCAGGAAATCGACAAAATGCCGGCACTCCCCCACGGCGCCGAGGCAACCGCACCAACCCCGTCGCGATGCCCATCCTGGTCCGGAACAAGTCCGTGACCGGGTAGAAATTGCGCGAGATGGGAGCGAACCCCGATCGGTCCCACCCCCGGGCCACCGCCACCGTGCGGAATCGCGAACGTCTTGTGCAGATTCAGATGCGATACGTCGCCGCCGAACTTTCCCGGTCGCGCGATTCCAACCATGGCATTCAGATTCGCTCCGTCGAGGTAAACCTGGCCCCCGTTGTCGTGGATGATGTCGCAAGCCTCCACGATGCCCTCCTCGAACACGCCATGGGTCGAGGGATACGTCACCATGAGCGCCGCAAGATTGTCTGCATGCTCGGTCGCCTTCGCCCGCAGGTCGTCAATGTCGATGTCGCCGGTGTCATCCGTTGCAACAACGACAACCTTCATGCCCGCCATCGTCGCTGATGCCGGGTTCGTCCCGTGCGCAGATGCGGGAATGAGGCAAATGTTCCGGTCATGGTCTCCGCGCGACTGGTGATACGCCCGGATGGCAAGCAGGCCCGCAAACTCTCCCTGAGAGCCTGCGTTCGGTTGGAGAGAGACCGCGTCATATCCGGTTATCTCCGCCAACCATGCCTCAACTTCACCAAACAATTCGAGGTAACCTCTGGCCTGCTCAAGTGGAGCGAAGGGGTGCAGGTCGGCAAACTCCGGCCATGTGACTGCAGCCATTTCCGTTGCAGCATTGAGTTTCATCGTGCACGATCCGAGCGGGATCATCGCCCGATCAAGTGCAATATCTTTGTCCTGGAGGCGACGAAGGTACCGCATCATTGCGGTCTCGGACCGATGCATGTGGAACACCGGATGCGTCATGAAGGTCGACGTGCGTACCAGCGAGTCCGGAATACCACCGTCACCGGCTCCGGTCCCCGACGCCCCGAATACCTCAAGGACCGCATCAACAAACGGCTGGGTCGTCGTCTCGTCAAACGAGATTCCGACGGTGTCGATATCAACGGCCCTGAAATTGATTCTGCGATGGGCTGCCTTGGCGAGAATCTCTTCCGCCTGACCGGGGACGCGGACGGTGATCGTGTCGAAGAACGTGTCGTTGACAACATCCACACCCACCGATCGAAGACCGGCCACAAGCGATGCCATGTGCTCATGCACCCTTGTCGCGATGGCGGTAATGCCGTCAGGTCCGTGATACACGCCGTACAAACCCGCCATCACAGCAAGTAAGACCTGTGCCGTGCAGATGTTCGAGGTTGCCTTTTCACGACGGATGTGTTGCTCGCGCGTTGCAAGTGTCAACCGATACCCGACGCGCCCCTCGGCGTCCTTGGAAACACCAACAAGACGACCCGGCATGGCACGCTTGAACGCATCCCGTGTCGCCATATAACCGGCGTGCGGGCCACCGAACATCATCGGAACCCCAAAGCGCTGGGATGTCCCCACAGCGACATCCGCCCCCAGTTCACCAGGCGACTTGAGCAATGCCAGCGCCAGGAGATCGGCGGCCATGGCCACTTTGACGCCGCGCTCCCGACAGGACGCCACGATCGCCTCAACATCAGCGATGGTGCCAGAGGTTCCCGGATACTGGAGCAACACACCGAACGCATCGACATCCGCAAGGTCGGTCGCAGGATCACCGACTACGAGAGTGAATCCAAGAGGTTCCGCGCGGGTGTGGAGAACCTCGATGGTCTGCGGGAGGGCATCCTGATCAATGAAGAACGTATCCCCCTGTTTCCCCTTGGAGAGTCGATGCAGCATGGCCATCGCCTCGGCGGCGGCAGTGCCCTCATCGAGCAACGAAGCGTTGGCGATTTCCATGCCGGTGAGATCCATGACCATGGTCTGGAAATTGATCACGGCCTCGAGGCGACCCTGTGAGATCTCCGGCTGATACGGCGTGTACGCGGTGTACCAACCCGGGTTCTCCAGGACATTGCGTTGAATGACGGCCGGGGTGATGGTGTCGTAATACCCCATGCCGATCATCGAAGCAAAGACCCGGTTCTTGTCCGCAAACTCCCGAAGTCGAGCCTGAACGGCGCGTTCGGTTTTCGGCCCACCGAGGTTGAGGGGACTCTCCGAACGGATCACATCCGGAACCGCAGCGTCGATCAGCTCGTTGAGGTTGTTGAAGCCGATTCGGGCGAGCATCGATTCGACGTCGCGAGTGCGCGGTCCGAGGTGCCGACCAAGGAATTCGGCGTTGGGGTCCGGTGTCAATGACATTGTGTGATCTCCTGGTGTGCGACTTCAAACGCGGGGCGCTGCTCGCCCCGTTCTGTCGCTCGGACCTGAGAGTTTTCGCCGGCCATCCGGCTTTCCCCTTCGGTGAGACGTACCAACGTCTGCTCTCCAGAGGTGTTTCTGTGCTGCGGTACCTGGTGCCTGAGAGATTCCCGGGGCGGTTGCTCCTTCGGCGCCGACAATTGCCGGACTCTCCCGCAACACGTCATCAACGACACAATCGTACCAGCGCCCAATACCCAACACCACCAGAATGTTGTGAGTTCTCGCGACGAGATCAAGCCCGGATTCCTCGCCGAACCAACCACTGCCGAACCGCGTGTGACCGTCAGCCCGAGTTACCGTACTTCTCCGCGTACAGAGTTGCCGCCGAACCAACCCAGTCATCTCGTTCGATCCGACCGCGGAAACTATCCAGCGCCTCTGTCAGGTAGGTGAGGTCCTTCGGCGTCAACGAGGCAATCTGCCGATAGCTTGAGAACCCCATCTCCAGGAGCATGCCGTTGATCTTTGGACCGACGCCGTGAATGGCCTGCAAGTCATCCTCAACAGGCTCGTCTCCCATCGTTCGACGAGCAATCTCGGCGACCCGCGAGCGGACGTTCATTTCGCGAGCATTGAGGTCTGCCGATGGAGGCTCGACCTCCGGTGCCGCAGGTGGAGTTGGGATCACCTCGGGCTGTGGTCGTATGACCTCGGGCATGCCGCCGTTTAGCGCCATTACGGAGTCTGTGAGGTCAACGGTCAGCCCTACCTGAAGCGTTTCATACTGCTCGACTAACCGCGCATGATCGTCGATCAGACTCTGGTGGGCGGCCCGCTCCTCGGTAAGGCGAACTTCCGCGAGTGTCGCGCGCCGGGCGGCATCGATGAGATCCTCGTTCGATCGTTCGGTCTCAACAGCAAAAAATGCTCGCGCCAAAACCCAGCCAGCGATGCCCCCGACCAAAGCGGCGCCGACGAGTGCTGCTATCGACCCCAACCTGTCCCTCGTTCCATAGCCAATCTCGGCATTGTTGCCACGGAAGTCAGTGTAGAACGCTCGACCGCGATAATCCCAAGTTCTTGGAATATAACAATGGTCGACTCAAGTTATAGTATCGACATACACTCAGACATTGTAGTACAATCACGAAATAGCATTCTTTTTAGGAGGAACGATCATGGGACGAGCCGTAGGTATCGACCTAGGAACCACAAACAGTGTGATTTCAGTTCTTGAGGGTGGCGAGCCAAAGGTCATCGCCAACGCCGAGGGTCATCGCACAACACCATCTGTGGTCGCATTTGCGAAGAACGGCGACGTGCTCGTCGGCGACCAGGCGAAACGCCAGGCAATCACCAACCCGGATCGAACGGTCCGTTCGGTGAAGCGCCATATGGGCGAAGACTGGTCCGTCACCATCGACGGCAAGGCCTACACCGCACAAGAGATTTCGGCGCGCATCTTGCAGAAGCTCAAGCGCGACGCAGAGAAGTTCCTCGGAGACGAGGTCACCGAAGCGGTGATCACCGTGCCGGCGTACTTTGGCGATGCCCAGCGCCAGGCCACGAAGGAGGCCGGTCAGATCGCGGGTCTTGAGGTACTGCGTATCGTCAACGAGCCAACCGCGGCTGCTCTTGCGTACGGCATGGATAAAGACAACGACCACCAGATCCTGGTTTTCGATCTCGGTGGCGGCACATTCGATGTGTCCGTTCTTGAGATCGGCGAGGGTGTGTTCGAGGTCAAGTCGACGTCCGGTGATACCGACCTCGGCGGCGACGACTGGGACCAGGCAGTTATGGACTGGCTCGTCACGAACTTCAAGAACGACCACGGCGTCGACCTCGGTGCCGATCCGATGGCGCTCACGCGCATCAAGGAGGCAGCCGAGAAGGCAAAGATCGATCTGTCATCGGTCACCGAGACCGAGATCAACCTGCCGTTCATCACTGCGACCGCCGACGGACCCATCCACTTGTTGAAGAGTCTCTCGCGCGCAGAGTTCGAACGGATGACTGAACCGCTCGTGGAACGCACGCGCAAGCCCTTCGAACAGGCAATCAAGGATGCCGCCGTCACGATGAACGACATCGAGGATGTGATCCTCGTTGGTGGATCGACACGCATTCCCGCTGTCCTTGAGTTCGTCGAGAAACTGTCGGGCAAACAAGCTCACCAGGGTGTGAACCCGGATGAGGTTGTCGCGCTGGGCGCCGCGGTCCAGGCCGGTGTACTCACAGGGGACGTCAGCGGCATCCTGCTGCTTGATGTCACTCCGCTATCTCTCGGTGTGGAGACCGAGGGCGGGGTCACGAACGTCATGATCGAACGGAACACGACGATCCCGACGAGGCGATCGGAGATCTACACCACTGCGGCTGACAACCAGCCCGAAGTTGAGATCCACGTCCTCCAGGGCGAGCGTTCCATGGCTGCAGACAACAATTCGCTCGGCCGGTTCAAGCTGCCCGGCATTGTCCCTGCTCCTCGGGGAGTCCCGCAGATCGAAGTGACATTCGACATCGACGCCAACGGCATCGTTTCGGTATCCGCAAAGGATCTCGGAACCGGTAAAAGCCAATCGGTAACCATCACCGGCGGAACGGCGCTCTCCAAGGAGGAGATCGAAACCATGGTGCATGACGCCGAAGCACACGCCAACGAGGACAAGGAACGTCGTGAGGCGGCCGAGACCCACAACCAAGCGGACCAACTGGTTCACAGCATCACCAAACAACTCGAAGAGCATGGCGACAAGCTCACCGATGACGAGCGTTCTCCCATTGATGAGGCAATCGAGAACCTGAAGTCACTCCTCGAAGATAAAGAGGCAGCAACGGACGAACTCAAGAAGCAGACGGAAGCACTGCTAACGACGAGCCAGATCCTCGGCCAGAAGATCTATGAAGCTTCTCAGGCCGAAGCAGAAGGTGACGCCGCCGACGACTCCGATGATGACGGTGTCGTCGAGGCCGAGATCGTTGAAGAGGATGAGGGCGACGGACAAGAAGGCGACGGGGCGTAACGGTGAGCGAGTTTACTCCCCCGGCTGATGGTGCGACCGATGAGGTTGAACCATCAGCGCCTCTGTCAGAACAGGCGCCGGTAGTCGAGATCGAGATCATCGAGCCGGAGTTGGGCGCGGCGGACTCGGAGTTCGAGGCATTCGAGATGCCCCGAAGCGGCGAAGACGTTCTTGAGCAACTGCGCGCAAGTCGCGAAGAGGTAGTTGACCTGCGCGACAAGCTGCAACGGATGACGGCGGACTTCGATAACTATCGCAAACGGGTGGAACGTGATCATCTACGGATGATCACGTCAGCCGGCGAACGCGTCGTAAAGCAACTCCTCCCAACCCTTGATGCATTCGATGCGGCCCTGGCGTACTCGCCGGCCACCGAGAGCGAGACCAACCTGCTGAATGGCATGGAGAGCACACGCGCCCAACTTCTGGACACTCTGGGCAAGGAAGGCCTGGAGCCGACGCCGGGAGCCGGAGTCCCGTTCGACCCAACCATTCACGAGGCCGTGACCGGGCCGACAGATGGGAATGGAGACCTCATCGTCACCCAGGAGCTGCGACGAGGTTATACGATGCACGGCAAAGTAATTCGACCGGCACTTGTTGCGGTCGACAACAGGTAGGAGCCCTCGCAATGCGCAAGGAATGGATCGGAACGGATTTCTACTCCGTACTCGGGGTCCGGCGCAACGCGTCCGCAAAGGAAATCAAGAAGGCGTACCGGAAGCTTGCCCAGGAGTTCCACCCCGACACCAACGCCGGTGACGATGCGGCAGAGGCTCGGTTCAAGGAAGTGTCCGAGGCGTACGAGGTCTTAGGAGATGAAAAGAACCGAACCGAGTACGACCAGCTCCAACGGATGGGTCCCGTGGCGGGCGGATTCGGTGGCCCGTCGCGGTCAGGTGCGACGTCGTTTGAAGATCTGTTTCAACAAACGGGAGCAGGTGGAGCGTCATTCGACGTCATGGGTGGCCTCGGCGACCTATTTGGAGGAGGACGGCCACGCAACCGACCCGGGCACGACATCACGACATCGCTCTCAATCAGCTTCCACGAGGGCATATCGGGCACTACGAAGCAGATCAACGTTGAAGGCGAGATGATCAAGGTTCGGCTCCCCAAGGGAACTGACGACGGTACGAAGCTGCGACTCCGTGGCAAGGGTGGCCGTGGCTCGACATCAAGCAGCCCGCGCGGCGACCTCTATGTCACCGTCCAGGTCGGATCACATCCCATCTTCGAACGACGCGGGCTGGATTTGTTGGTGGACGCCCCCATTACCTTCGTCGAGGCAACACTCGGGGCAAAGATCACCGTCCCGACGCTCGATGGAAAAGTCACACTCAAGATTCCGCCCGGCACACAACCCGGCAAGACCTTCAGCGTCAAGGGACACGGAGTGGTACCGGAAAAAGGTGATCCGGGCAACCTCCTGGTGACGGTCGACGTCGTCATCCCCACCAAGATCACCGCGGAACAACGAGCCCTACTCGAGAAGTTCCAAGACAACGACGAGGGCCCAGGCCCTCGTGAACACCTAGGAGTCTGAGATGAACGATCAACGACAGGCCGTCTACATCATCTCCGTCGCCGCCGAACTCGCCGGGGTGCATCCCCAAACGTTGCGGATCTATGAACGCAAGGGTCTCATAGAGCCCTTCCGTACACCCGGAGGGACCCGACGGTATTCCGACGAAGATATTTCGCGCCTTGCTCTTATCCAGGAACTCACCCAGGCCGGAGTAAACCTCGAAGGTGTCGCCAGAATTCTGGCGCTGCGCGACGAAACAAAACGACTGCGCAGCCAGGTGGACCGATTGCGGCGCCTCCTCGAGGAGGCCGACCGTCGGGTCGGGGGCCGTAACAACCCGGTCGCGCGCGAGGTCTCGATGCGCACGCTCCGTCAACTACCCCGCTCTCAGCAAGACCTTCAATAGGTAGCGTCGAGACCGCTACTGACATTCGTGTGGCGGTGGGTACCCGTCGCGGCTTAGACTCTGCCTAATTCGGGCGTGCATCGACTATCGGTGCGTGCTAGGAGTCGCTTAGGAGAGATAGGCAGATGAAAAAGACGAGAATGTTAGGTCTCGGCGTGGTATTCGCATTGATTGCTGCCGCTTGCGGTGGTGGCAGCGAATTCACAGCGGGACCACTCGGAGCTGTCGAGGTAGCACCGGGTGAGCAAATCCAGATCCGTTCGCTACAAGCAATTACCGGGGATGTCGCGTTCCTGGGTGTTCCGAACCAACGAGGCATCGAGTTAGCCGTCAAAGACTATGGGGACATCAAAGGGTTCAGCGTTACGATCGGGACGGGTCTTGACGACCTCTGTTCCGCTGAGGGTGGGCAGGCCGCCGCTCAGACAATCGTTGCGGATGAGAAAGTTGTAGGGGTCATCGGAACGTCATGTTCCGGCGCCGCCGCAGCCGCATCGCCGCTTATCAGCGCGGCCGGCATGGTCATGATTTCCCCATCCAACACATCACCAAGCCTGACGTCGGACCTCAAAGGTAACCCCGGCAAGGACTACAACCCCGGCTACTACCGGACCGCCCACAACGACCTGTTCCAAGGTCAGGCAGTAGCGGAGTTCGCGTACAACGAGCTTGGCATCCGTAAGGCTGCAGCCATCCATGACGGCGACCCCTACACCGATGGTTTGGCGACGGCGTTCTCGGACGCCTTCCAAAAGCTCGGTGGAGAGATCGTCGTCTACACAGCCGTCAACAAGGGCGACACCGACATGAGCGCCGTGCTCACCGAGGTCGCAGCCGGTTCGCCGGAGATGCTGTTCTTCCCGATCTTCCCGCCAGAGGGCAACTTCATTGCGGAACAGATCGGCGGCATTCCAGGCCTTGAAAACGTGACACTGATCGCTGCAGACGGTCTCCTTGTGGACAACTTCATGGAGATCCCCGCGGCCAAGGGTGTGTACCACTCAGGTCCGGACCTTCGTTTCGGCGCCAACAAGTCATCGACCGGAGTCGACGCTGAGGCATTCCTGGCGGCGTACCAGGCAGCTTACGGTGAAGCACCATCTGCCCCATTCTGGGCTCACTCGTACGATGCAACAGTCATGTTGCTGACCGCGATTGAGAAGGTCGCGGTTGTCCAGGGTGATGCGCTGTTCATTGATCGTCAGGCACTGCGTGACGAACTTGATAAGACGTCCGGCTTCCCGGGCATCATCGGGACGATCACCTGTGACGAATTCGGGGATTGCGGTGCACAGCGCATCGCAATCATTCTGAACGAGTCGCCGGATGATCTGGACAAGGCAAAGAACAACGTGGTCTTCGACTTCGCTCCCTGAGCGAACTTTCAAACGTAAGTAATCGGAGTGGCGCCGCCGGATGGCGGCGCCACTCTTGATTCGCCGAGAGGACGAGACGTCAGTGGTCTCCAAAACAGTTTCTAAGAGCCGCGCCGGGAAATTCCGCGACGGCTGGGTCGACGGATTCTTGTGGTTTATCCGGATCGCCGCAATCCTGGTTGTCGGTTTCGGAGTCTTCAGGTCCGTCGTGATGACCCTCAACGGCGAGGGTACGAGCATTGACGCGTGGGAGAATCTCATCGTGTCGGGCGTCGCTCAGGGGGCCATGTACGGCATGCTCGCTCTCGGCTATTCGATGGTCTATGGCGTGCTCGGGTTCATCAACTTCGCCCACGGTGAAGTGTTCATGGGCGGGGCGATGGTGTCGTTCTTCGTTGCCCAGGCCTTGTTCGACAACGGTGTGTGGGAAAGCAACTTTGCGCTGTCTCTCTTCATCATCTTGATCGTCGCTGTACTCACATCAACGCTGATCGCGGTGATCGTTGAACGAGTGGCGTACCGACCGCTGCGCGACGCCCCTCGAATAATTCCGCTGATCACGTCGATCGGTATCTCATTCTTCCTCCAGTACACCTTCGCGGGCCTTTTTGGTGAGGGCGTGAAAACCTACCCCACCCCGCCCGACTATCTTCGGAACAAAGTGAACGTCCTTGGGTTTCTCCCGATCGAGGGCACCAAGATTCTTGTGATGGTCGTGGCATCGGTCTCGATGATCGGGCTGTACTTCTATGTCCAGAAGACCAGGGCCGGACGCGCTATGCGAGCCGTGGCCGAAGACAAAGAAATAGCCGCGTTAATGGGAATCAACGTCGATCGGACGATCGTCTCAACCTTTGCGGTCGGTGGCGCAATGGCCGGGGTTGCCGGCATTCTGTGGGCATTGCTGTTTCGCAGTATCTCCTTCATCACGGGATTCCTCCCCGGCATCAAGGCATTCACTGCCGCCGTTCTCGGCGGAATCGGCAACCTCGCCGGCGCGATGGTCGGCGGCGTCGTGCTCGGTTTGTTCGAGAACGTTGGGACGATCGTCGTCCTTGGTGGTTTGGGCATCCCCGGAGCCGGCACGTTGAAAGACGTCATCTCGTTCAGTGCGTTGGTGCTCGTCCTCGTCTTCAGACCACGAGGTCTGTTCGGTGAACGCCTTTCCCATGAGGATCGGCCATGAGCACGACACGGTCTATCACTGACTTCGAAGCCAGAGAGGTGGTCATCCAGGGTGCCCTCGCCGCGTTGGTGATTTCCTTTATCGCCGCCATCGGCATGCTCTCAGAATTCAACAATCGAATCTTGATCACCTCACTGTTGAGCCTCGGTTACCTTGCTATCGGGTGGGTCCCCATCCTGTTCGGATACCGCGCAAGTGCAGAAGAAACGATCGAGGGTGTCGACCCCCCCGTCAAGGGATCTCGCGATCTCGTAGTCGGCGGTGTCGTTGGTCTGGTTGCCGGCACTATCGTGTCGGCGTTTGCGTGGCTTGCTGCTTCGGTCGACCTGACCGGCATCTTCATTCATACCGGTCCGCGTATGCTGTCCGTGTTGACATTCGGTCAGGGCATCGGCTTCGGATCGCTGTTGATGATTGTGTTCTGCATAGCGCTCGGTGTCTTCGGAGCTGCGCTTCACGTCATGACCCCAACGGTGCGATCTGTCATCGGAGTCGCACTCGGAACAACGATCGTGGTCGCCATCTTCGAGGCCGACGCAAAGGAGCTGTTCAAGGGGTTTCGGATTCGCGGGGTCGCCTCCATTCTGTACTCACCGACCGGTGGATTGACCATTGTCTCCGCGGCCGCCGTCACCGCTCTCGTTGTTGCGATCAAGATATACGGAAAGGGCCACGGCCCCAGAGCGGTTTACGAACGGGTCAAGCTACATCACACCGACCAATCGCCCGAGATCCAGAAGAGGAACACCTGGCTCTGGGGGGCGGCCGGGTTTGCGGTGTATCTGGTGACGCCACAAATTCTCGGGAAATCACTGAGCGAAACAGCCGTCACCGTGGGCCTGTTCCTGGTCCTCGGCCTCGGACTCAACGTCGTCGTCGGGCAGGCAGGAATGCTCGACCTCGGATATGTCGCGTTCTTCGCTGTCGGTGCCTACGGCATCGCGATGCTCACCTCCCCATTTCGACCTGCGCAGTGGATCCCGCAACTCGACTTTTGGGTGGCCCTGCCAATCGTGATTATTGTTGCCGCCTTTGTCGGCATCCTCATCGGAACGCCCGTCATCCGAATGCGCGGCGACTACCTGGCAATCGTGACGCTCGGCTTCGGGGAGATCATCCAGAAGCTCTTCCTCTCCGACTGGTGGAAGCCGGTTGTCGGCGGTGCGCAGGGAATCACCAACGTACCGTCGGTGAGCATCGGACCGGTCGAATTCGCCGGCGCGAACTCAAAGATGGTGTTCTACCTCGTGGCGATCCTGGTGGCCGGTGTGTTCGTACTCTCGCACCGTTTGCAGTACTCACGAGTCGGCCGGTCGTGGGCCGCGTTACGCGAGGACGAGCAGGTCGCCGAGGCAATGGGCATCAACACGGTGACCGCCAAGCTGCTCGCGTTTGCGATTGGTGCGGTTATCGCCGCTCTCGGCGGCGCGCTCTTCGCCGCCAAGGTCGGGTCAGTGTTCCCTTCGAGTTTCAAACTACTCGTGTCTCTCGTAATCCTTGTGGTCATCATCGTCGGCGGCCTGGGCAGTCTGCGGGGCATCGCCCTCGGTGCGATCGTCCTGATCGGTGTGCTCGGCGGCCCCACACTCCCTGGTCTGCTTCGCGAGTTCGGGCGTTTCAAGTTGTTGATCTACGGCATCATTCTCATCTACATGATGTTGAAACGACCCGAGGGGCTCCTGCCCAGCGTGCTCAGATCGAGAGAGCTCCACCATTCAGAGATGACCCAGGACGCGTGGCTCGACAAAGCAGGCGACTTCGACGAGAGCGACGAGGTGACCGCGTAGTGGCAGTGCTTGAAATCACGGGCCTCAAGAAGGCCTTCGGCGGCATCCAAGCGCTTGGTGGTGTCGACTTTCATGTCAACGAGAACGAGATCGTCTCCGTCATCGGCCCGAACGGTGCGGGCAAGACATCGTTCTTCAACGTCATAACCGGCATCTTCGAGCCCGATGAGGGCGAGATTCTGTTCGAAGGAGAAAGCATCGTCGGGCTCACACCGTCGACGATCACACACCGGGGCGTGGCACGCACGTTCCAGAACGTTCGCCTTTTCCCGAACCTCACCGTCCTCGAAAACGTCATGGTCGGACGACACAGCCGTACCAGCCAGGGTGTGTTCGGCGCGCTGTTCAGGACAAAGGCATTCTTGGAGGAGGAGCAGGCGATCGAGGACCACGCCCGCGACGTGTTGTCCTTTTTCGGATCCAGACTCCGGGGCTACCGCGAGGACCAGCCCGCATTTGCGCTCTCATACGCAAATCGACGCCGACTTGAGATTGCCCGGGCAATGGCGACAGAACCTCGGCTCCTGCTGCTCGACGAACCGACCGCGGGGATGAACCCGAAGGAGACGATCGAACTCACCGATCTCATCGGAAGTCTCCGAGATGTCAGGGGCTACACAATCGTCATGATCGAACACGACATGAGGGTTGTCGGCCGAATCTCGGACCGTGTCGTTGTACTGGACCACGGCGTGAAGATCGCCGAAGGCGACTACGAGTCCGTCTCCACCAATGAAAACGTCATCGAGGCGTACCTCGGACGACCTGCCGAGGATGGAGCTCGCACATGACAACAGCGAGCCCACCGTCGACACCGGTGCTTGAGTTCCGAGGTGTCAACACTCATTACGGTCCCGTTCAGATCCTCAAGGATGTCAACATTACGATCGCCGAGGGGGAGATGGTGTGTCTCCTGGGTGGCAACGCCTCGGGGAAGACGACGACACTGAAGACGATCCTCGGCATGGTGGTCCCAACTTCCGGCGAGGTGCTCCTCGATGGTGAGGTGATCTCCGGGATGTCGACAACCCATATCGTGGAGCGCGGTGTCTCCATGGTGCCGGAGAACCGGCGTCTCTTTGCGCGGATGACCGTGCTGGAGAATCTCGAGATCGGGGCGTACCTGCGCAGCGATGACCTCAAGGAGGACCTTGAGCGCATCTTCGAACTGTTCCCGCGGGTCAAGGAGCGCCTCGCTCAAAAGGCCGGGACCTTGTCGGGTGGCGAACAGCAGATGGTCGCCGTCGGACGTGCCATGATGAGCCGGCCGAAGGTCCTCCTGATGGACGAGCCGTCCATGGGTCTCGCCCCGGTGCTCGTCGCACAGAACTTCGACATCATCGAGCGGATCAACAAGGCCGGCACGACGGTGTTCATGGTCGAACAGAACGCCAATATGGCTCTGTCGATCGCGGATCGCGGCTACGTGCTCCAGACGGGAGAGATAGTCCTCGCCGACACGGCTGAGAATCTCCTGGCGAACCCCCAAATGCGAGCCGCCTACCTAGGTCACACCGAGTAACTCATCCCCCGTTTTGGCGTCCATTTGGGCGAAATATCGCCCAAATGGACGCCAAAACAGAAGGATCAGGCCACGAAGGTGTCGCCGCCGGCTTCCTGGACTACAAACGAAATCACCAGGTTGTCACCACTCCAGGTTTGGAGCATTTCACCCGCGCGAGTGTTCGCGGCACCGCTGAAGATCTCCCACGGCATTGCTTTCTCCACTCGCGTCGTCATCTGAAGCCCGAGACGTTGACGAACCTCACCGCGCACGAAGTCCAGCCCCTCCATTTCGACCACGGCAAGTCCCAGCTCGGCGCACCGATCAATGAACGCTGCCGCGACGTCCTTAGAGAAGAACCCTTCCCCCTCCTCGGCACGGTGGGTTACCTGGGGGTCGAACTCCTCGACAAGGGCCAACGTGGCGGGATCTTCGCCCTCCCAGGTCGCGCTCTGGGGTTCTCCCAGCGGACCAACCTGATCGTCGTCTTCGTACAGGTCTTCCGGCGTGACAATTCGCTCCGAGAGTTCGAGTATCTGAAGCAGGTATCCGAGATCAAGATCGAGCGCGTCACCGTCTGAGTCCGGATATACCTGGGCAATTGCCGCAGTGCCGTCCCAGAACACCATGCCGACGAACTCCGAGTCACGCCAGATCTCAACAACCGGCTCATCAAATTCTTCGCGGTCAGTTTCAACGATTCTTAGTGGAAGCATCTAGAGATTCTACGCACAACGAGATCAGTGCGCGCCGGCTCCACCCGGATCGACAACAACGAGGACAAACGAAACGGGTTCCGACGACACATTTGCAAACGAATGCGGACGGTCGGCCTCATAAGACACCGAATCCCCGGCCCGGATCAGATGATCCTGTCCCGATACTGTGAGTACGAGCTCACCGAAAGCGACTGTGATCAGTTCACGCGACTCGGGTCCGTGCGCCCGACCCTCATACTGTTCGCCGGGTGCAAGCGACCAATCCCACATTTCAAGCAGGTCCGGGGTATGTGAACCAATGAGCAGCCTTGCCTTACTGCCGGGCCTCCCCTTCCACAGAACCGGTGCATTGCTGGATTCAACAACACGAACGGCCGGCGCCTCGCCGACAGCAATCAGATCGGACACGGACAACCCGAGTGCTTCGCCCAGCTTCGACAACGTTGCTAGCGAGGGGTTCGCCCGGCCTTGTTCCACCTGCACGACAATACCTTTGGAAAGTCCGGCCCTTGAGGCGAGCGTGTCCAGCGTCCAGGCAAGTCGCTTCCGTTGCTCGCGCACGTTCACGGCGACTGTCCGGGTAACTGCGCTCAGATCGCTAGCTGGGTGCTCATCAACCATTCGGCCATGGTACTCGGGTAACACACCCCGCCAATAGTCAGTATCATGTACTGACCAGGTCATCGAAGTTGACCATCGGTGAATAGGAGGCGCGAATGCAGTGGGGTAAACGGTACCTCATGTGCCCACCGGACTATTTCGACGTCACCTACGCAATCAATCCCTGGATGGATGCCGAGATACCGGTTGATCGCGACCTCGCCACCCGTCAGTGGACGACGCTCAAGACGGCGTTGGAGTCTGCGGGTGCAACGGTGGAAGTGCTGCCCGCACAGCCGGAGCTCCCGGACATGGTGTTCACCGCGAATCATGGCGTTGCCGCTAACGGTCGGTTCGTCCCTGCTCGCCTTGCGCACGAACAACGTCAACCCGAGTCGGACCATTCGAGGCGCTGGATGGAGCAGCACGCCTTCGACATCGCCCCGGCGCCGACTTCCGGTATCCATGAAGGTGCGGGCGACTGCCTGCCCTGGCGCCGCGAGCTCATTGCCGGTTATGGCCAACGTAGCGACCGTCGATCATGGGAGGACATTGCGGCAAAGACAGGGTGGACGATTCACACGATCCGACTTACCGATCCGCGGTTCTATCACATCGATCTCGTGCTGTGCCCCCTCGATGATGTCCATGCGATCGTGGCCCCCGGCGGCGTGGCCCGTGAGGATCTCCCCCGTCTGCTCGACCTTATCGCTCAACCGCTGATTCTCACACCCCGGGAACAGCTGCAGTTCACGATGAACTCGGTGGTCATAGGGTCAACGGTTGTCATGCCGGCATGCTCGGACCGGGTACGCGATATCCTCTCAGAGTGGGGTTTCTCTGTCGTTGTTGTCGATGTCTCCGAGTTCATCAAAGCCGGAGGTGCGGTGCGGTGTCTCACGCTTGCCCTTGATATCGAACTCGATGTTGAGTCCGATCTCGGGGCATAGGCTCTGGAACAGCACCTGTCGTGCTCTAGGAGTCACGCACCTCTACCCCGCGCCAAAACGCGACATAGTCGGTGATATCGGCGGCGGCGTTCTTGGGACTCGGGTAGTACCAGGCCGCATCCGGGTTGGTAAGGCCATCCACCTCAACATTGAGGTACGACGCCTTGCCCTTCCACGGGCAGCGGGTGTGTTTGCGCGAGTCTGAAACGAATTCGCGGTTAACCGATTCGGCCGGGAAGTAGTGATTGCCTTCCACCACGATCGTTGCGTCGCTTTCGGCGATAACAGAACCGTTCCACGTTGCTTGCACCATGTCAGTGTCCCTCATATGTAGTCATGGAAAGCAACGATCGAAGCGTGACACATATTCCAGAGAGACCGAAAAACGACCTGGAGCGCCCACGGCGGGCACTCCACGTCGCTAACGGATTACGACGAATGTTACTTCTGGAGAGCGTCCCGAATCTCTGTCAACAGGACCGTCTGCGCATCCGGTGCCGGCGGCTCTTCCTCGCCACTAGCCTGACGCGCCTTGTATGCCTCATATGGCTTGACGACAAAGATGTACAACGCAAACGCAGTTGCCAGGAACGTAGTAGCGGTCGTCAAGACCCATCCATAGAAGATCTCCGCACCGTTGTCACCGAGGCTGATTGACATCGAATCGAAACTCCTCTCCCCAAATACTGCTCCAATGATTGGCATCAAGACACCCTCAACGAGCGAATCGATAATTGGCTTGAAGGCTAATGCCAGAACCAACCCTATTGCGATCTCGATGACGTTGCCCTGCAACGCAAACTTCTTGAACCCGTCGATAAAGTCCTTCACACCCACACTCCTCGGTAGATCTACTACTCACCAGCACACATACACGGCGAACCGCCTGCCGGCGCTCCTCGTTGATACGGTACTGTTCTGACACGGATCGTGCTCAAGAGGTTTCTAGAGCGAGGCGCTGGAGATAAACTTGATAGTGGCTAACTCAGATTTTCTGGCATAGAACACCTATACTTTGGGTTATACTGGTCGACAGACCATCAAACGGGAGTGCATCATGGACCCACAACGGTTTACGACGACCGCACATCAGGCAGTTCTCGGCGCTCAGACACTTGCCGAGCAACGCAACCATGCATCGATAACGCCGATGCATCTTCTCGGCGCGTTACTCACCCAGTCGGACACCACCGTGCTGCCGACCCTCCAGGCAGCCAGGGTCGACCTTGGGTCGTTACAGCGATCGGTTGAGGACGCTCTTGGGAAGCTCCCGTCGCTGTATGGCGACAAGAGCCCGACAACGGCAGACGCAGACCTCGCTGCAGTACTCGAAGCCGCCGACTCCGAACGTGTCACTCTCAAAGATGACTACGTCGCAGTCGAACATCTTCTACTTGCTCTCACCAAGAGCTCTTTAGGTGGCATCCTGAGCGATGTCGGAGCCGACCACGCCTCAGTGCTCACCGCTTTGATCGCGGTTCGGGGATCGCAACGCGTGACCTCCACTGATCCTGAGGCCACCTTGAACCCGCTCGAAAAGTACGGTCGTGATCTCGTCGCGATCGCCCGACAGGGAAAGCTCGACCCCGTCATCGGACGCGATGAGGAGATTCGCCGCGTCATCCAGGTGCTGTCGCGCCGCACCAAGAACAACCCTGTTCTCATCGGGGAGCCCGGCGTCGGTAAGACTGCTATCGCCGAGGGTCTCGCACAACGCATAGCTGACGGCGACATCCCTGCCGGTTTGAAGGACAAGAGAATCTTTGCTCTCGACCTCGGCCTCCTCGTTGCAGGCGCTAAATATCGTGGCGAGTTCGAAGAACGGCTCCAGGCAGTGTTGAAGGAAATCACCGGGTCGGACGGTGAGATCATCACCTTTCTCGACGAGATGCACACGCTCGTCGGCGCAGGTGCAGCCGAGGGTTCTATGGATGCCTCGAACATGTTGAAGCCGCTGCTCGCCCGCGGCGAGCTCCGGATGATCGGTGCGACGACCCTCGATGAGTTCCGCAAGCACATCGAGAAGGACGCCGCACTTGAACGCCGATTCCAGCCGGTTCTGGTGGACGCGCCCTCCGTTGCTGACACGGTGGGGATCCTGCGCGGCCTCAAGGAACGATACGAGGTGCATCACGGTGTGCGGATCACCGACGCCGCGCTGGTCGCTGCCGCAACGCTTTCGGATCGCTACATCACAGCCCGACAGCTTCCCGACAAGGCGATCGACCTCATCGACGAAGCAGCAAGCCGGCTCCGTATCGAGATCGACTCGATGCCGGAAGAGATCGACGAACTTGAGCGAAACCGCCGCCAGATCGAGATTGAGATTGCGGCCCTGGAAAAGGAAACCGACGAAACCTCGCTTGCACGCCTTGAAACGCTGCGCTCCGAGCTGACCACTGTCGAAGACAGCCTCGGCACACTCACCGCGCATTGGGACAAGGAGCGGGTTGCGATCGAGCGGATTCGCGAAGCGAAACAGTCCATCGAAAGCCTGCGAACCGAAGCCGAGCGGGCGGAGCGCTCCGGTGACCTCCAACGTGCAGCCGAGATCCGCTACGGATCGCTCCCCGCCGCTGAAACAGCGCTCGGAGAACTCCAGGCCAACCTTGAGGAACTCCAGTCCGACCTGACGATGCTGAAGGAAGAGGTCGACGAGGAGGACATCGCGGAGGTCGTCGGCAAGTGGACGGGAATCCCGGTCTCGAAGCTCGTCGAAGGCGAGTCTGCAAAGCTGCTCAATCTGGAAGCCCACCTGCACGAGCGAGTGATCGGCCAGGATCGTGCGGTATCCGTCGTCGCCGCGGCGGTGCGCCGGTCTCGCGCCGGTCTCGCAGACCCCAACCGCCCGATCGGCTCGTTTCTATTCCTCGGACCGACAGGTGTCGGCAAGACCGAGCTGGCGCGAACACTCGCCGTTGATTTGTTCGACGACGAGCAAGCCATGGTGCGCATCGACATGTCCGAGTACATGGAGAGACATTCCGTGAGTCGTCTTCTGGGCGCCCCTCCCGGATACGTCGGGTACGACGAGGGTGGCCAGCTCACTGAAGCGGTGCGACGTCGTCCGTATTCCGTGGTCCTTCTTGACGAGGTCGAAAAGGCTCACGCGGACGTGTTCAACGCGCTGCTCCAGGTGCTTGACGATGGTCGGCTCACCGACGGCCAGGGTCGAACGGTCGACTTCACCAACACCGTGATGATCATGACCTCGAACCTGGGGTCCGAGTTCATCACCGCCGAGGATGACCCGGACACAATCCGTGACCGGGTCATGAACGTCGTGACCAGCCATTTCCGGCCGGAGTTCCTCAACCGGATCGACGATGTCGTTGTCTTTGACAAGCTCACCAAGGAGGACCTCAGCGCGATTGTGAGGATTCAGTTCCGCCTGATCCAGAAACGCGTGGTTTCTCGGCGCATGATTATCGAGCTCACTGACGAGGCCGTTGCATGGCTCGTCGAGCACGGTTTCGATCCGGCGTACGGCGCACGACCGCTCAAGCGGTTGATGCAGCGCGAGATCACGGACCGCCTCGCTACCGAAATCCTCGACGGGACCTGGGTGGACGGAGATTCTGTGCTGGTCACGGTGTCCGATGACGATGAGATCGAGCTGGTCGCTAACTGGGAAGTCGTCGAATAGCCCTTTCTCTGTTTTGACGTCCATTTGGGCGATATACCGCCCAAATGGACGCTAGAACCGGGAGATCTAGGGGGGTGGGGCTCGCCGGCCACCGACCCGAACGGATCCTACGAAAACAATCCGGCGCCCACCGGCACGACGCCACCCAGAAGTACTGCGATGATCACCGCGGTACCGATACGTTGCGCCAGGGATCGCTCGCCTATGATTCTTCTCCCTGGTTCTCACATTGGACCCCCAACCGAGCATTTGGGTTCCATAAAGTCGATCTCGATCGAAATCAAAGATTGCCCCTTGAACTACTCTGCATTGTATGGTAGCTTGGATCACAAGGTAAGAAGTATTGCAAGGTACCCGGTAATGCCAGTTGAACATAGTTCACAGCTTCTCAAGGGCGTACTCGACATGTGTCTCCTCGCCATCATCGACGAGGAACCGTCATACGGTTACGAGATGGTGACCAAACTCCGGGATCGTGGGATGCACCTCGTGAGTGAGGGCAGCATCTACCCGCTCCTGAGCAGGCTTCAACGACAAGGCCTGATCGATGGATATTTTGTCGAATCTACCGGTGGACCGCCGCGTAAGTACTATCGCATCGAGCACATCGGGCGAGAGCGTCTGAAGGAGTGGACACTGGAGTGGGATGATCTCATCAGGGGCGTAAAGAAGGTTCTGAATGGAGGTGGAGATGAAACAGCAGGCTAATGTCGAAGCAATCGTTGCAGAATGTGTCACCTATTGGACTTCAACCGGGGTGCCGCGCAGGGCAACAAAGAGTATGCAGGCCGAACTCGCCGCACATCTTCATGATGCGGTCGCGGAAGACAAGATGCCGCAGGCAGTCGTCGGGCCGGATGTGAGAACATTCGCCGAGAGTTGGGCGAGCGCGTACCGGGACCCCCGAACAATGTCACAAACAACAACCACACAACCAGCAACAAAACTGCCATGGTGGGTTGCAGTTGGAGCCATAACACTCGTCACCGCGGGGGCGCTGGCAATCGAAAGGAAGCAGGACATGGACGATATCGGCATCCAGATCGCCTTCTGGGCGATCACGGCCGTAGCACTGGCCATCGGAGAGATCTTCACAGCAGGGTTCTTCCTGATCAGCTTCGCGGTCGGTGCGGGCGTTGCAGCAGCGTTGGCGGCATCCGGCGTCAACGAACCCATACAGATCCTGGTGTTCCTGGTCGTGTCAGTGATCGGTCTGGTGTGGACACGCCAGTACGCACTCCAGACTCGACCACCACTCATACCCGTTGGCGCTGACCGGTACATCGGCGACGAGGGCGTCGTCGAACGAGCTATCAGTCGCCATAGCGCCGGTAGGGTTCGGGTCGGATCGGAGGATTGGCGGGCAGTCACCGACAGCGACGAGACGTTTGAGGTCGGCGCCGCGGTTACCGTGGTCGCGATCCGAGGCACGAGTCTCGTGGTTGAAGGCAGGTAATGAACACATCAAAGAACAACAAAACGGAACGTCCCCTTAAGAGGAGGAAATAATGGCTTTTCTAGGATTTCTCGTACCACTGATCGTTTTGGTCGCCGTCTTTGCGGGCATGGCGTTCAAGATCGTCAAGCAGTTCGAGCAAGGTCTCATTGAGAGGTTTGGTGAGTACAAGCGCACGACCGGACCCGGTCTCCAGTTCGTCATGCCATTCATCGAAAAGATCAAACGTGTCGATATGCGCGAGATCGTCGTCGATGTGCCGCCACAAGAGGTCATCACGAAGGACAACGTCGTCGTCACTGTTGACGCGGTGGTGTACTACCAGGCGGTGGATCCAAAGTCCCTCATCTACAACGTGCAGAACTTTGTCCTTGCAGCAACCAAGCTGGCACAAACCAACCTACGTAACGTCATCGGCGACCTCGCCCTTGATGATGCCCTCACGTCGCGGGATATCATCAACACCACACTGCGCGATATCCTCGACCAAGCGACCGACATCTGGGGAACGAAGGTCGTGCGTGTCGAGATCCAGAGGATCGACCCACCGGCAGATGTCACCCAGGCCATGCACCGCCAGATGAAAGCAGAGCGCGACCGGCGAGCAATCGTCACCGAGGCCGAGGGTGAGAAGTCGTCGCAGATCCTGAAAGCAGAAGGCTTTAAGGCTGCTCGGATTCTCGAGGCACAGGGTCAAGCCGGGGCTATTGAGGCCGTTGCCGACGCCGAGGCGTATCAGAAACGCGTCGTCGCCGAAGGTGAAGCACTCGCCATCACCCAGGTGTACGCCGCGATCCATGAAGGCAACCCAACCGAGGACCTCATCAAGATCAAGTATCTCGAGGCCCTCCAGGGCGTCGCCAACGGGAAGGCAAGCAAGATCTTCCTCCCCATGGAGATGGGCGGCATGCTCGGCGCCCTCGGTGCGGCGGGTGAGATACTCAAGGACACCATGCATGGATCGGACATGCACCGATCAGACGGTTCGTAACTACGAACTTTCCGGATCAACCGGATCTACGATGAAGGGGACGGCCGCGAGGTCGTCCCCTTCGCTCGTCCACTGAAGTCCATCGCCCGCAGCAACAAATGCATTGTGCGCCTTCGCTGCCCGGTCGGCTCTTCGACGGAGCCGAGAGCGCACCAACGCCCCCGCGAGCGCAAGCACCGCGAAACCGCTAAGCCCCGCGAGAGTACGGCGGCCGGCGTCGCGAGCTCGATCGAAATCGTCGTTGATCCGGACAATCAGGACATCTGCACGGCCAATGTCACCAAGCGCAAGGGCGGCCATGGCATCTCCTCGATCCTGCTCATACCCGGCGCCACTGTGAAACAGGCTCGCCACCGGACCGAGACTCACGATTGATGTCGCGTCGAGAGCATCGGCCCTATCCAGAAGTGCTGAAACGTCATCGATGATGGAGACACCTGAGTCCACCAGGCTCGTGACCCGCTGCGCGAACACATTCGCAGTGTCGGCCTGCGGAAACCGCACACTGAAGCGATCCACCGCAGCCGCAATCTGATCGAGATCCGTCAACATCGCATCAGCCGCGGCGAAATCCCACGATTCCATCGCGGCTCGAAGCGGGTAAGGCATCTCCCACCCCCCGAACGAGTCCACAACAAACGCATACCTCCGACGAGACACGGCCCTTGCGTCCATCGCCGTTCGTTCGTCGTCGGTCGCAACATATTCGTAGAACAACCCGGTCGCTTGCTCTGAGCCACCGACCTCTGTGAGCAGGTCGAGAAATCGCCTCCAATCGTCGGGCACCGAGGTCTGCTCGGCCTCACCTGAACCACGGTATGCAATCTCGCCTCTGGAGGTAACGTCAAGGACGCGGCTCAACCCTTCAGTACCGACTTCGTCGGTAATCGTGAACAGGATGGACCACGATGCGTTGTACCCGTAACGATCCTCCCGTGGATCGGGATCGCCCACGCCGATATGTTCCCATTCGTTGAGCTGCTTTCCTACCTCGTTACCGCGAATGATCACCTTTGGGAACGGCCGACTGTCGAATCGTTCGCGAACGAGTCGGGCGGCGAACTCGTCGGCAAGCCCCTCCCCGATCCAACGTTCAACGAACAACGTCTCGTTGAACCAGGCATGGCTGAGCTCATGAAGGATCAACTGCTCATCGACGTCTTCTCCGACCTGAATCTCGTGCGTGATCTGGTTAAACCAGCCTCCGAAACCTGCCTCATTCGGTGCAACGGTCTCGGTAATCGTGATCGGAGCACCATCCGGCCACGGCAGCCCGATCGACTTAAACAGCGCCGCCCCGGCTTTCTCAATCGTGCCGACCACCAATGACAGCCATACATCGTCACCCGGCCACGATCGGACCACGACTTCTCGCCCGGCCACCGGAATCACGGTGACCGACAGGGCCGCGACGTTCTCTGCACTGAATGCGACACCAAACGCCTGCGGTCTTTCAATGTCGTCAACGCGATAGATGGTCTCACCCCCGTCTTCGACCGACGCAAGGTCGACCCCATCCAAGTCAACAGCGAAGCCTGCTGCCCGCACCGTCACTGATCCACCCGGTGCATTGCCGTGCGCCCGGACCCCGAACCTGACGAAGGCCGGGTTTATCCGAACCGGCGACCGGGAGTTCCGCTCGCCGGAAACGATGTCGTAGTTCGCCAGGACCGTCGTCGAGGCTCCAGCCTGCAGTGGAGTATCCAACGAAATCTCCGCCGTCTTGTATGTACCCCCGCCCTGGGTGACCAAGCGCACATCCAAAGGCAGCCCACCCTGGGTCGCCACGAAATTCCCAACCTCGGACGGCAGACTGATCACGAAGAGGTGACTCGGAGAGTCGAGCGCCCTCACCTCGATCACCGCGGACACCCGGACAACGCCGGCGTCACCATCAACCTCGTAAAGCACGTCTGAGACCACATCGGGCGTAGCTGTCAGAGTCGTTGCCGCCACCTGGCCGACGGGGACAACCGTCATCGCCACGACCGCCACAGCGGCGGCGATTCTGGCGAACGAAAACACGGAAGAGGGAGAGTGCATGAACCTCCATCGTACTGCCAGGGGGCGGCTACATCCCGTCGGTGACACGACCGGTGGCGCTATCCGGGAGGTTCCCCATGCTCGTCGTGCTCAAGCGAATCATCGGTCCGGGGAGGCAAAGCCTCGACACCCGTGACAGGACCCTCCGGAGTTCGGACAGACCCGTACCCACGAGTTTCGAGAGCGAATGTGGGCTCATCACCGGAGGCCGACGCTCCAATGTTCGACTCGACAAGCCCACCGACGGTCAGCGCCGAGCTTCCGAGTTCGCTCGATGGGTCGACCGTGGAGTCAACCTCTCGGGCAGCGCGCCTTCTCCGACGCTTCACAACGGCTCGTATCATCAATCCGATGATCACCAGACCAAAGAACCCGGCAACTCCCCCGGCATACACCGCCCTCTGTTGTCCAATGATTTGCGCTTCGATAAGTGATTGCTGAGCCAGGGCAGCGTGTATCGAAACCGAATCCACATCACCCCGTTCGTAGGCGGCACGGGCCGCGTCGAGATGTTCGCGAGGATCGCCGGCACGCCATAGGCCGATCTCCGTTAACGGACCGCGGTCAGCAGCCACGACCGCCTCCGACTCAATCAACGCGTCAAGGGCACTCTCGTATTGGTTGATCGCGGCGCTCACTGCGCTGAAACTACCGCGTGACATCTCAAAGTCGAGCGAGAATACGTCCAGTGTGGTCAGCCCGACATCTGCGGCTCTGGCTATCAGAGCGAGTTCGCTTTCGTAGACTGCGAGGCCGTCATCCATCCGGGCGATCGCATCCTCGAAGTTCCAGTCGCCCATGGACCGACGGATCAGGTAGGGCGCTTGCCGACCGGTAGCCTCTTGAAACGCTTCGTACTTCCGTCGCGCCTCGGTCCGTGATTCCATTTCATCGATCTGATCGGTCCTGACAACGAACTCGGCGAAGATCCCGGTCGCACTCTCGGATCCACCGACCTCTTCGAATAGGTCAAGTAGGCGCCGCCAGTCATCGGGATCAGTCCACGACTCCGCATCGGAACGCCCGACATAGGCGATCCTGTCGGAATCGGCATACTCAAGCACGTCAGAAAGCGCGTCCTGGCCTATCTCGCCGGCGACATCGTAAATCACAGACCACGATGCGTTGTACCCGTACGCTTCCCGGGCATCGGACAGCTCCGTTCTGAAGCCGGGCAGCTCCCATGCATTGAGTTTCACGGCATTCGAGTCCAGTCTCGAGATCACCTCAGGGAACTGTCTCTCATCAAAGACCTCGCGCAGGACGATCGAGGCCACCTCTTCAGCCAGACCCTCGCCGATCCACCGTTCAGTGAACAAACTGTCGTTAAACCACGCATGGGAGGCCTCATGGAGGACCACGGCTCGGTCGACCGATTCACCGATCTCGATCTCATCTTCATCAACAAAATACCAACCCCCGAACCCGAAGAGGTTCGGTGCGACCGACTGGGTTACTACCAGCGTCTCTTCCACCGGCCAACCCAGTCCGATCACGTCCATTAAGGCCGGCAAACCTAAGTCGAGCGTATCGGACACCGAGTTGAACCATTCGTCGTCGCCCGGCCACGCACGGATGCGCACCGACTGGTTAGCAAAGGTGTGGTCGGTAACGCTGAGACCCTCATTGTTCACCGCGCTTACCCACACGAACCAGTCCGGTGGATTCACAATATTCCTGTCGACTCGGACCTCTCGTCCCTCATCATCGGTCTCCAGCCGCAGGTGGGAACCGTCAAGTGTCACCTCGAAGTCTTCAAGGCCGAGGAGCCTCACCTCGGCATTCTCCGGATCACCATAGGCATAGAGCGAGAGCGCAACGAAAGCCGGGTTAATCCGCGTAACATCCTCAGAACGCGGTTCACCACCGGGGATCTCGTACGTGACGGTGACGGACCGCGTCCGGTTGTAGAAGAGTTTCGAGCGAAACTGAACAAGCGCGATCTGGAAACTCCCATCCTCTGAATCCTCAAACGTTATTTGCGCATCACGCCCTTCATCGAGAGCAACGACGTTCTCGGCCTCGAGCGGAAGCGGCAGGTAGAACCCCTCGTAGAAATAGCGCGTCCTAAGGTTTCCCTTGGTCGTGCTTGGTGCCGCATTGGTCGCCTCTACCTCGATTGTTACGAACACCATCGCATCATCGGGGACCACTTCATACGTCGAGACAGCATCGATATGGAGACCCTCAGAGGCGCGTGCGACTCCCGGCAGCACGATAAACACACTGACAACCACCCCTACAGCGAGGAGCTGTCTCCGGAAACGATGCATGGGACCCCCTGTGGGACGTTTCGGTCAATCCTCGAACGCTACTAGATCGGCTCGAACCACCGGTACCTTTACCGACGAGTAGTCAGGTAACGTCTTCCGCCATGTCGGTCGGAGACTCCAACGATGCTCCGCGCTCCGCGTCTCCCGCGGCAGATACTAGATCTCCCTTGCGGAATGCAACGAACAGTCCAATACCGATCAATGCGGTAATAAGTCCACCCCATTGACTCCCGGTAAACGGCCCCATCACCCCATCAGCGACTGTGCCGAGTTTCGCTGCGGACAAACGGGTGAAGTCGATGAGGAACCGCTGGACGCCGTACCAAATCATCCAGATCGCGAACATCTGGCCATAGCGGAACTTGGAGGCCCTCGTGCGTATGAGCCACATAAGGACACCGAGCAGAATCGCCGCGCCGATCATGTCGTACAGCCACGTCGGGTGGTAGATACCACAGATGCCGTCGACAGCCTGAACGGGTGTGCATTCAAGCGCGTTGTGCTGCGGTGAGAGGTCATACCCGGGCTTCACGGCATAACCGAGGAAGAAGGTCGTTGCCGACCCTAGGTGTTCCACGATCGCAAGATCCCCGATACGACCGACGACCGCACCGATCGCAAGACCCGGTGCCGCCATGTCCAGCAGGGCAGGTGTATCAAGCCCGATCTGGCGCATCCGGAACCAGGCGACGAGAATGCCGCCGGCGTACCCACCGAGGATCGAAAAGGCTCCCCCGAGTCCGATCACGTCGGAAATGCCGTATCCCGGGTCCCCGATGTGGGCGGGAACAGTGAACAGGCGCGCACCGAGAATTGCACCGACGAGTGCCCACGTGAGAACGCTTGACACCTTGTCCTGATCGAATCCACGTCGTTCTACGAGCTTGAGTAACAACCCGGCACCGACAATGAACCCGATGCCTGCAAACAGTCCGTGGAGTGACAGTGCAAGCGGTCCGAGCTCAAGAATTGGGATTGGGGGATATGAGATAGCGTCAATCATGCCGACAGCCTATTGCACTTGCTGTTTTTGTGCAGGTCGAAACTCAAGGAACGCTTCGAACGCCCGCGCTCCGTACACGGTACCCGGGCCGCCCATCATGAAAATGGCGACACCCAGAGCCTCGGCGACCTGCTGCTCCGATGCTCCCAGGCGCGCAAGTTTGCGAGCATGTGAGATGTAACAGCCGTCACAGTGGGAAGCAACCCCGATGACAAATGCCAGGAGTTCTTTCGTGATGGAGTCGAGGACCCCCCCGGTACCCATGGCCGCATTGCTGCTCTCGGCATAGGTCGCATATACGTCGGGGATCCGCGATCGCAGTTCCCTGCCGGCAGCGCTGAGCTCCCTACTGACGTCGTGATAGTGCCCCACAGTGTGCCTTCCGTTTCGCGTGCCGCAAGTCTACAGAGGGGCTTCTCTGATGCAGACTCTCACTGACGTATGACCGTTCTCCACTACTCTGAACGTCTCATCACACACAAGGACGAGGGAGCAGACCGGAATGGGGATGAAGGAACAGGCGGAACGCAGTTTTGCCGCGGTGCAAGCCGAGCTCCATGACATCTCACAATGGATGTATGACAACCCGGAGATCGCCTACCAGGAGTTCAACACGTCGGCCCGCCTTGCATCCTTCCTCACGGACAACGGCTTCGAAGTCGACTATCCGGCATGGGGCCTAGAGACGTCGTTCAATGCCGTATCAGGGACATCGGGACCCGAGGTCATCATCTGCGCCGAGTACGACGCACTCCCCGAAGTCGGCCACGCTTGTGGCCACAACATCATCGCAACCGCGGCCCTGGGAGCAGGCGTAGCTCTCGTCCCGCTCGCTGAGGAGCTCGGCATCCGGGTTCGTATCCTGGGCACGCCGGCAGAAGAAGAGGGCGGCGGCAAGGTCGACCTGATCGAAGCAGGAGCATTCGCAGGTGCGGCAGCAGCAATGATGATCCATCCGGCGCCGTTCGACGTTGTCGACAAGAACTACCTCGCTGTTGCCCACATCGACATCGAATTCTCAGGCAAGGAATCACACGCGGCGCTGGCACCACAGCTGGGTATCAACGCACTCGATGCTGCGGTGCAGGCATACAACAACATTTCAATGTTGCGCCAGACTCTCTTCCCCACCGACAAGGTCCACGGTGTCATTACCTACGGAGGCGGTGTGCCAAACGTGATCCCGGCGTTCACGTCGATGTCCTGGTATGTACGGGCTGCAACCAAGGCGCGACTCGACGAACTGTACTCACAAGCCATGGCGTGTTTTGAAGCCGCCGCCACCGCGACTCGTTGCACGCTTGAGGTAAAATCCCGTGGCCACGCCTACACCGATCTGCGGGCTGACCCGGTGATCGTCGAGCTGTATGCACAAAACAGCGCTGCGCTTGGTCGGCCGATGGGCCGTGGCGCCGACGAAGATCCGGGGGCCGCCGGGTCGACCGACATGGGGAACGTGTCGTACGAGCTACCTACCATTCACCCGATGCTTGATATTCATCCGGCAGGGGCCGTGAACCATCAAAAAGCCTTTGCCGCACACACGATGACGCCGGCCGGACAGGCCGCAATCCGGGACGGCGCACTCTCAATGGCATACACGGTGATTGACCTTGCGGAAGAAAACCGCTGGGATGAGTTAGGTCAGTAGGGCCCCACACGAGGCGTGGCAGATGCGTGCAAAGACTAATGCGATCCGGGTGCTCGACCGTGCGGGAATCGACTACACCGTTGCGCACTACGGCCTCTCAATGGAGAACTTCTCCGCCGAAGCGGTAGCGGACCAGCTCGGTCTTCCCGCCGGACAGGTTTTCAAGACTCTGTGTGCACGCTCGAACACCGACATATGTGTCTTCGCCATCGTTCCCGGCGGGGCCGAGCTGGACCTCAAGAAGCTTGCGCGGTCCGCCAGTTTCAAGAAAATCGAACTCGTCGCAGTCCGCGAGGTCGAAACACTCACCGGTTACCCGAGGGGCTCGGTGACGGTAATGGCGGCAAGGAAGCGTTTCCCCGTGTTTGTCGACCACTCGATCCACGACTGGAACTCGATCGCAGTGTCTGCCGGAACCGGGGGTTTACAAGTGATCCTCTCACCGGATGACTACATAACAGTCACTCGAGCAATATCCGCCCCGATCGCGACACCGCGCGAGAAGCCGAGTTCATCACCATGAGAAAAGGACCCCGTCACGAGGTCCTTTTCGATCAGATCTGAAAACTCGGCTACAGGATCTGGCTTAGGAAGAGCTTCGTGCGATCGTGCTGCGGGTTGTCGAAGAAATGCGCCGGAGTGCCCTCTTCAACAACCAATCCGTAGTCGAAGAACAGCACACGATCGGCGACCTCTCGGGCGAAACCCATCTCGTGGGTTACGACGATCATCGTCATACCGGAACGTGCGAGCTCCTTCATGACGTCGAGCACTTCCTTGATCATCTCAGGGTCGAGAGCCGACGTCGGCTCGTCAAAGAGCATGACCTTCGGTTTCATCGCGAGAGCCCGTGCAATGGCAACACGTTGCTGCTGGCCGCCGGAAAGCTGGCCGGGAAACTTGTCGGCCTGTTCGGGAATGCCGACCCGCTCAAGGAGGGCCATCGCCTCTTCTTCGGCCTCTCGACGAGGCTGCTTACGCACCCACAGAGGCGCCAGAGAGATGTTGTCGAGGATCGTGAGGTGAGGGAAGAGGTTGAATTGCTGGAACACCATTCCGACCTCGGACCGGATCTTGTCGATGTTGCGAACATCGTTGGTCAGCTCTATGCCGTCCACGATGATCGTACCCTCCTGGTGTGCCTCCAGCCGGTTGATGCACCGGATAAAGGTTGACTTCCCGGACCCCGAGGGACCGATGACAACGACAACTTCCTGTTCCTTGACGATGGCGTCGATGCCCTTCAGCGCCTGGAAGTCGCCGAACCACTTCTTGACACCTTCGCAGACGATCACATCTTTGTTGTTTGCTACGCTCATTTCCGCTTCCTCTCGACCTTATCGCTCACCGACGCCGAGCTTCTTCTCAAGACGCAAGCTCATCCTTGACACGGTGAAGGTGAAGACCCAATAGACAGCCGCTGCGAAGAGCAGCGGTTCTAGGAACACACCAATGAAGTTGTACGGCTGGGACTGCTGGTTGATCGCGGCTCGTGCGATGTGTAGGAAATCGAACAGACCGACGATTGTCACCAGAGACGTATCCTTAAAGATGGCGATGACCTGACCGACAAGCGCCGGGATCACGGCTCGCAGCGCCTGGGGAAGCGTGATAAACACGGTCATCTGAAGTGTTGACAGCCCGAGCGCTTGGGCGGCTTCGGACTGTCCCTTGCCGATCGATTGGAGACCGCCACGCACGTTCTCAGCAAGATACGCAGCGGAGAACAAGGTCATGAAGATCAATGCGCGCATGATGCCCGATAGCTCGATTCCCGGCGGAAGTGTCACGGGCAACATCACAAACGCGACGATGAGCCATGTAATGAGAGGAACACCACGCACCAGTTCGATGTAGGCCGTGCTCATCATCCGGAACAGCGGCATTGATGAGGTCCGTCCGAGCGCTAGGAGCACTCCGAGGGGGAACGACAGCGAGATCGCGGTGATCGACAGGAGGAACGTGATTCCCAGGCCGCCGATAAAGAAGTTCCCCGGAACCACCACCGTCGACTCCGTCGTGACAATGATGATGGTGTACGTGATGATGACCGCGGTCCCAACCCAGCCGATCACGTATCGCGTGAGGGCGCTACCCGCACCACCGAACGTAGGCGCCGCGAGGGCGAACAGGGCGAATGTCAGGAGAAGCAGGCGGAACAGGAACGGTTCAGTGAACGGCGTGACTGAGCCGGGAATCGGCAGAATCCCGGGGAACGTCAGCATGATGAACGCCAGAACAGTCACGATGGATGCTAGTGCTCGTCTCGATTCACCCGCCCCCGGGGCCCCGAACCACCGAACCGCGACCGCCCCGAGAATGGCGAACACCGCACCCGTTACCACGAATTTCACCAACATGTCTTCGTCAATTGCAGGATCGCGCAGAATCACGAGGAAGATGACCGGGAACGATGCGACGATGAGCGATATGATGACACGCTTGATGCCGGCGCCATCGCCCGAAGACCTGCTCCGCAACCACCGTAGGGCAACAAACGTAACCATCGCGGCCAGGATGATGGCGGTCCAGGGATTGGCCGTGCTATCGGCAATCCGCGTCGCTTCGAACAGTCGGTCCGCAGGGTCCTCGGGAAGGGTGGCCCCGGCAATCGGGAACGCCATTGTCGCCGTCTTCAGGAAACCGATAATGCCGAACAGCGCGGCCGCGACAAGGCCCATGATCGGAATGGTCTCGGCCTTGCGTCGCTCCTCTGGCAGAAAGGTAAGAGCGACGCCTATGCCGGCCAGCAACAGTCCACCGATCTTCCACAACAACGAGTTACCGAGTGTCTCCCACTTCTCCGATCCGGCAGGCATCAGCACACCCACTAACAACAAGGTGATACCGATCGTAAGAAGAACCTTCGAGAGTTTCCGCGGGGCAATCTTGCCGCCGATCCGGTTCCACGCAAGGAGCGCCGCAATCAGCACGAATACGATTCCGACGGAAATCCACACGCGCATCATCTGCGCCTCGGGGTAAGACTTCACAGCCAACAGTTTCATGTTGGCGATTACCGCATCCCATCTGCGGTCGGCCGCGAACAGCCACAGCACGGCACCCCGAAAACTGAACGCGGAAAGGGCAATGGCAAGGACTGAGAGAATCGCGGAGATCCATGTGGACGCCAGGTTCTCCTTGATCCACAGAACCGGGCCGCTCGGCGGTTTCTCCGGCGCCAGCTCTTCAAGATTGAGAGGTGCGAGATGGTCTGTCATATCAACGCTCCACCAATGCCATGCGACGGTTGTAATAATTGACGACGCCCGACAGGCTCAGACTCAGTATTAGATAGAACGCCATCCACACGATCACGATCGGCAGTGACTGTCCCGTCTGGTTGATGAGCGTCGCACCGACTGCAACGATCTCTCCGAAGGCAACGGCTGTTCCGAGCGATGTGTTCTTCGCCAGGTTGAGATACTGGTTGCCGAGTGGCGGCAGAATGATTCGGAAAGCCTGCGGCAGAACGACGAGCCGCAGGAGTTGTCCACGCCGTAGCCCGAGAGCCTGCGACGCCTCGGTCTGTCCCTTGGCGACGGCGAGGATGCCACCGCGAATAATCTCGGCGATGAACGAAGCCGTGTAGAGGGTGACCGCTATCCACACCGAGAAGAAGGGCACGGTCGCCAGTATGCCGGTGTCGGCGTACT
>VAPH01067520.1_pt1 | contig 36905 bp, 53 predicted proteins | sample 3393861 | NCBI WGS metagenome assembly VAPH01 (sample SAMN08290439, study PRJNA428436) | hydrothermal vent metagenome | isolation source: Deep-sea hydrothermal vent chimney | place: Atlantic Ocean: South-mid Altantic Ridge | reverse complement strand
TTTTTAATTAATATAGATCCAATTTATCAAAGTGATAATTTAAACATAATTGATAAATTTAATGAATTTAAAAATGAAAAAAAAGGAAAACATGAATATTTCTTTAATGATTCAATATTTGAATTTTTACCAATATGGTTAGAATATTTTGATTTGGTTACAATGTATAGATTTTTAGAACATGTAAAAAGAGATGAAATATTATATTTAATATATTTATTATCTACAGCAACAAAAGTTGGTTCTTTAATTGATGTTATAGTTCCAAATTATGTTTCTTTAGCAAAAAGAATAATAAATGAAGATCCTTTTAAAAAAGATTTTGTTAGAGAAGATATAATTACATCTACAGAATTATTCAATGAGCCAGATATGCCACATTGTTTAATATGGACTCCTAAAAGAGCTCATTATTATTTTGAATTAGAAGGAAGATTTAAAATTACAAATTTATTTGAAGAATATGAATTTGATGGTAGAGATATTTATATGAGATTTACAGCAGAAAGAATTTAAAATTGCAACTATATGATGAAGTTAATATTAGAGGATTAAGAAAAACACATTTTGAACAATTACTTACATATCTTGAAAATAGAGATCGTGAAGAATGGTATTATGGAAATAAGAATCAATTTGAAAAGAGACATGAAGAATTAAGAGTTTGGATTAAAAAGTTACTCAAGAAGGAATAATTATTCCTAAAAAAATAAAATGAATAGTAGGTGATCCTAAATTAAGATAATAATTTTAGGGTCACCTACTTTTATAAGGAGAATAAAATTAAAAATCAAAAATTATTTCTAATTGGATTATTATTTATTTTTGCTATAGCATTTTTTCCTTTTTTGGAATATATAAAAAATCCATTAGATAAACAAATATCTAATTTGCAAGTTACTAATGATTTATTAAAAAAAGAAATTGAAGAAAATAATAATGAAATCGCAATTTTAAATAAAAAAGAAATTAAAAATCCTTTATTTAAAAATAAAGTAATTGATTATATGTTTAAAAATTCAAATAAGAAAGTTTCAAAAGATGATTTAGAAATTATTTTTGATTATACATATCAAAATGGAAAAGATCCATTATGGATTATTTATCTATCTATACAAAAAATTGAATCTGATTGGTATCAATATGCATATTCATCAGAAACAATTATAGAAAATGATAAAAAAATTAAAAAGGATATTGCAAGAGGAATTGCTGGTATTCATAAACTTTGGACAAAAAAATTAATTGAAGAAAATATATGGAATAATAAAAGAGATGTATTTTCTATTACAAAAAATATTGATGCTCAAAAAAGGATTTTTCTTGAATATTTAAATTTAGAAGGAAATATAAATGATGCATTAATTTCATATTGCCTTGGACCTAACTCATTAAAAATAAAAAGAGATCAAACTAAATATCATCATAAAGTTTTAAAGGTTCAAAGTGATATTTATTTGATAATTTCAAATGATAATCTAAAAACTAAAAAGGAATAATAAAAATGGTTGAATCAGGAAATGATATAATTAATGGATTTTTTGAAATAATAGCTTGTATAATAACTTGGTTAAATATTTATAAAATAGAAAAAGATAAAATAGTTAAAGGAATATACTGGCCAACAAATTTATTTTTCTTAATTTGGGGATTATGGAATTTATATTATTATCCAAGTCTTGAACAATATTTTAGTTTTTATATGGGACTTGCATTGGCTTTTAGTAATATAATTTGGGTATACTTAGCTTATAAATATAATAAAAAATAAACCATATATATTAATTAATATAAGATAGTTTGTTTAAAAAAATTAAAAGGAGATTAAAATGACTTTAACTGAAAAAATTATAAATTCTGAAATATTAAATGATCTTAATGATATTAAAATTAATCCATCATTAGGATTAATTCCAAGATATTCTTTTGATGCAGATAAAGAATATGAAAGAATAATGCAAATATTTGATGCAATAAAAAGATGTACAGAAGAAGATAAAAAAATACCAAATCATTGGATAGATGAATTAATAGAAAGATTAGAAAGTTATAGAAAAATGTCTACATCAATAGTTAAAAATCAATATGAGTCAACTACCTTAAGCTAAAGACTTATAGGCTTGTACTAGATTTAACTTTAGGTCCTAGCAAGGGTTAGATTGACTGGTAACCCATTGAAAACTCTATAGAATTTCTCAATGTTTCTTGACCCATTTAGATCTGCGTCTAGTTTAAAATTACAATCTCGACATACGAATTCTGCCTGTCTTGGTCGCAATGTGTTTTTCTTTTCGTTGCATCTCGAACAGGTTTTACTCGTATAAGCGGGATGTATAGTTTCAACTTTGATACCTAGATCTAAACATTTGTACTCCAAGAAATCTCTGAACATTCCATAAGACATTGAATTTATTATATAATTCAGTTTTTTACCTTTACTTGTTCCAAGTTTTCTTGAAGCAGATTTTCTCAAACCTTTTAGATCTTCTAAGACCAGAACCTCTGTTCCTTTAGCAAAAAGATCTTTTGAGATTTGAGAAGTTAACTTATGGAGAAAATCTTTGGTGTAATTTTCGAGATTTCTACCACGTTGATTATTTTTAAAATGTTCAATTTTTCTATGAAATAACTTTTTAATTGAATAGAAAATATTATTTGAAAGTACAATTCGTTTTGTATTTACGTCTAAACCTATGATTTTTAAAGGGTTTTGAACCTTCGGTTCAACCCTTTCAATAACGTAAGATAACTTACAATAGAGACCTTTTGAATTTCTAAAAATCTGAATAAGTTTCACTTTCGATGGATCTAAAATTCTAGTTTTGAGATATTTACCTAACAGAGGAAAATTTCTTCTAGAAAATCTCAACCAAAAATTTGTGAGTTTATTTTTAGGATTTATTTGAATGTTAAAGGCTTGATCAACAAAAATTCCAGGTCGAATTGGTTTATGTTTTGGTAATTTTCTTCCAGCTTTTGGTTGATAAAGTGAAATGAAATTCTGTAATATTTTAGAATTTAAATCTGGAAAATATTTTCTACAATGGTTGTAAAGTTTTTTCTGATCAAACCACCAATGTTTTCCAAATCTAGTTCCGAGGGTAAAAACGAACCAAGATAAATCTTCGATTACTTTTAGATTTTCGTCAAGAAATTCTACTTTTTCAGTATTACCAGCAATCTTACAGTTATAAGATTTAACAGATTTCAAATTTTACCTCCTAGAAATTAGATTTTTAAACAAGAACAAAATAATATTATTTATTTGTTCTAAAAAATGGTTCATATTAAAGTAGAATTATAAAAAGACAATTCATCCAAATCAGCTGAAGACTGATTGGCTTTCTTGCCCAAAAACTAAGTAAATCAGAAAAAAAATTAAAAGAAAAACTTATAAAACTTCTTAAACTTGCAGAACAAGGAGCTGGTGGAGAAAAAGTTAACGCACAAAATATACTTGAAAATCTACTTAAAAAACACGGTTTTTCTATTTCAGATATAAATGATGAATCAAATGATTTTTATTCTTTTAAATATAAAAATAATTTAGAAAAAATGTTGCTTAGACAAATATTTGCATGTGTATTAAAAAGCGAATATAAAATATATACAAAAAAATTCAAATATAAAACATTTACTGTAAAAATTACAAAAACTGAAATGATAGAAATAAAAATTATGTTTAATAAATATACTGAAGCATTGGAAAAAGAAATTGATATTTTATTTAAAGCATTTGTTTATAAAAATAGAATTTTTTCAAAAAAGAATTATGATGATTCTTTTGAAGATATAAAACAAACTCCAGAAGAAATAGCTGAAAAAATAAAAATAGCACAAATGATGATGAATATGGAAAAGGTAAGCATTCATAAGGAAATAACTTATAATAATAATTAGTTAACTATATATTTAATTAAATGTTTTAACATTTTTTCAATAAAGGAGATAATAAAAAATGAGCTTATATAATATGAGCTTATATAATATGATTCATGGTTTTTCACCTGCAGTATTTTTGGTTTTACCAATGTTGGATAAACATCCAGATGAATATCCTAGATTTAGGGATTGTTTTATTAATGATAAAGATCATCCGGAATATGATAATTATATTCAAATTTATACAAGAACTGGTGGAGCAAATAGAAAAGATTTTGAAGAAGAAAATCAAATAATAAAAAATATGGATAATTTTGTTGCTGACTTTGATGATAAATTTGATTCAACATTTGCATCTTGGCTTTTTAAAGTTCCGGAAAAATGGAAAGATGATTTTGATAAAATAATAAAAGGTAAAACAAAAGAAGTAAGTGAAGAATATCGAAATCAATTGAAAAAGATATTTCCAAAATTAAAAGATAAATTTGATGAAATATTTAAATAGGAGATTTTAAAAATGAAAATAGATTTAAATTTAATTGATAAGATGAGATTGATTTTTAAAAAGTATAATATTAAATTAGATAATATTAAACTAGAAGATGAATATAAAGCTTATGAAGAAATCAATATTTTATATAAGAATAGAATTCTAACTTGTGTTTATTGTGGTAAAATATATCCAGAAGGAACTCCAACACATGGATCACAAGTTTTAACAGATCATATTAAAGTTTGTGAAAAACATCCATTACGAGAATCTGAAAAGAAAATCGATGTATTAAAAAAGGCATTAATTGGATTAGTGGGTGTTTCTACAAAAGAAGAACTTAAATCTATGGAATTACAAATTCGAAAAACTATAGATCTTGAATCTGATAAAGTAACTATGTTAAATGCAATACGTGTATTAATTGAAACTTTATAAAGGGGAAATATATCATGAAACTAGATAATGCTAAAGATAAACAATTGAACATAGAAGGAAAATTAAATTCACAACAAATTCAAAATTGGAGAAATATTTTATGTAATAATTTAAGGCCATATCCCCTAATAATACCAGAAGAAGTATTTCAAAAACATAGAGATAAATTCCAAAAAGATCTTTCAAAAAAGCTTCAAGAATTAAATGATTAAGGAGATTTAGAAATGTCAAAAATTATAAAATGTAATTGTGAAAGTGAATTTCAAGATAAGCAATATGGATTCAAGAATCGAATTCATATAGAAGGAATAAAAGGATTAACTTGTACAGTTTGTGGAAATAAAACAAATGATGATAATATTAAAAAATCATCTTATAAGAAGAAATAAGGTAAATATATGTCTATTGAGAAAGAAAAATTAGTAAATTTAATTATAGATTTAACAGACGGTGGACTTAATAAATGGCGAGATATCCAATGTGAAACCGGACTTCCAGATGAACGTTGCATAGAAATGGAAAAATTAATAAGTGAAGTTTATGGAGAATATTCTAAAAGAAATTCAAAATAATAATTATCAAGATAGATAATTTAGAAGAAAATTTTAAACACTTGGAGGTTAAAGAAATGGATAAAAATAATTGGATTAAAGGAAGAAATGAAGAAAGAAATGTTTTGCGTGATGAACTTGCTAAAAAATATAATGTAGAAAACAATGATAAATTACAAAAATGTTTTGATTTGGCTTGGCAACATGGTCATTCAGCTGGAATACATGAAGTAGATATATATTTTTCATACTTTGTAGAGTTAATTATCAATGAATCTAATTCTCCATTAATTGCTAAATCCTTATCTGAGATAGAAGATGAAAGATTTGAATATAAAGGATTTTTATTGCAGAGATTAAATAAAGATGGAATGTGGTATGTTAATAAAAATAATCAAATTGTGAACTATGGAAAATACAGAAATGATTTAAAAGAATGGATTGATAATTATTAGGAGGTTAAAATTATGTATGAATGCACATGTCCTTATTGTGATAAAGATTTAAATGATCCAGATGATGCTTATAATCCTGGAGAATTATATGAAAAACAATGTAGGTATTGTGAAAAGATTTTTATTTTTGAAATTGATTATATCAAAACATATCATTGTAAACAAGCAGATTGTTTAAATGGTGCAGAACATGATTTTAAAAAGACAAAAACTTTTCCGGAAAGATTTGCAAAATTGAGATGTACTATGTGTGGAATGGAAAAATCTTTATCTGTATCGGATAAGGAAATTAAATGAAAACAATAAATTTAAAAGAATATAAAGAGTTAGTTCATAGTCAAGATAGAAAATGGGAAGATGTAACGTATAAATGTCCTAGATGTAACACATTGCAATCAGCAAATGATTTAGTTAAGGCTGGTTGTAAAAATTTAGAAGAAGCTAAAAAATTTATTGGATTTTCTTGTATAGGAAGATTAGATAAAAATAAGGGATGTAATTACACTTTGGGAGGATTTCTTAAATTACATGAACTTGAGATAATAGATCCTGATGGAATAAAACATCCATTATTTATGCCGGATAAGGGAGAAGAATAAAAATTGGATATTCAAAATTTCATTAATGATTTTAAAAAAGCAATGCCAGGATTTTCAATTATTTATATTGAATTCATTGATAAAGAAGTTTTGGCTAAAGTTAAATTTGATATTTTAAATATTGAAGAAAATGTTATTTACGATCCTGATATTAATATATTTATTAATAATGTCAACATTGTAATTAAAGAACAAGTTTTAAATATGATTAAATATCATGAAGGAATGGCTTTAAGTTTGAGGAAATTATTAATTGGAGATTTTCATGTCGAATAAGGGGAGGAATAAATAATGAATCAAAAACAAGATGAAAGAATATATCTTTATGGTGACGGTGTAAAGCCTATAAAAGTTGAAACTGGTAGTGGTATTTCTATATGGGGACAAAAGACATTATTATCAAGGTGGGAATTAGCTAAAACAACCCAAGCTATTAATTTTATAAGAGAAGCACATAAGGGGCAATTTCGTAAATATACGGGAGAGCCATTTATTGTACATCCTTTTGCAGTTGCAGGACTTGTTACATCAGTTTCTAAAGATATAAATTTAATTTGTGCTGCATTTTTGCATGATACTATTGAAGATACTGATACAAATTTAAAAAAAATACATAATAATTTTGGAGATCAGATTGCTAAATATGTTTTTGGCATGACTGATACATCCAGATTAAAAGATGGAAATAGAAAAATAAGAAAGAAAATTTATAGAGAGCACTTAATAAGTCAACCAAAAGAAGTTAAAACTATAAAACTTGCTGATATGATTGATAATATGAAATCAATTATATATTTTGATCCTAATTTTGCTAATATATATTTAGAAGAAAATAAGATTTTATTATCTGTTTTAACTGAAGGTGATAAAAATCTTTATAAAATTGCTGAATCAATAATAAATAATTATTATAGTCAACGTTAAGGAGGATTTTATGGCATATGTACATTGTCATTCTTGTAAATGGAGTCAAGATGATTTTTATCATATAAATGGATATAACCCATCACTATATTTAGAAAATTGGAATAGATATATAGCTGGAGATAAGGTAAATGATATTGATAAACAATTTACTACAGATCCAGAATTTTTAAAGGAAAATGGACCAATTTCAACAAGAGAATTAATTGCAAAAGAATATGAAAAATATGCTAATAATATTAGGGAAATGAAATGGTTCATATATGAACAATATAAAAATGAACCAAATAAGATTTGTCCTAAATGTGGATCAAAAAATCTTGATGTAGATTAATATTCGCCCTTATAGACCAACCGGTAGAGTCAATGGACTTAAAATCCATACAGTATGAGTTCGAATCTCATTAAGGGCACCAATTTTAAAAAGGAGAATTAAAAATGAAGCAAGTTATTTCAACAGAGAATAAGCCAATTAAATTATGGCTTAATGATATTGAGAAAGGTTCATTAGAGCAGGCAAAAAATCTTGCTAATCTTCCTTTTATTTTTAAACATATTGCCATTATGCCAGATTGTCATCAAGGATATGGAATGCCAATAGGAGCCATTATGGCAACATTTGATGTGGTTATTCCTAACGCAATAGGGGTAGATATTGGTTGTGGTTGTTCAGTAATTAAAACTTCTATTAAATTTGAAGATATGGATATAAATTTAATCAAAAAAATTATGAAAGAAATTAGATCTAGAATTCCTTTAGGTTTTAACCATCAAAAAGAAAAACAAGATCAAAATTTATTACCACCTCTTGATATGACCATGCCTGTGGTTGAGTCACAATTTGAATCTGCTAGAAAACAAATTGGAACTCTTGGAGGAGGAAATCATTTCATTGAAATTCAAAAAGGTTCGGATGGATTTATTTGGATAATGGTTCATTCTGGAAGTAGAAATATTGGTAATAAAGTTGCCAAACATTATAATGATTTAGCAAAATATCACAATAAAAAATGGTATTCAAATGTTTTAAAAAATTTGGATCTTGCATTTTTACCATTAAATTCAGAATTTAGTCAACTTTATCTAAGAGAAATGAGATATTGTATTGACTTTGCATTTTTAAATAGAAAATTAATAATGAAAAGAATATGTGAATCTATTGACGAAATTATTGAAAATGTAAATTATGATAAAACTATTGATCTTTCTCATAATTTTGCAAGATATGAAAATCATTTTGGAACAAATGTATTAATTCACAGAAAGGGAGCAACAAGTTCTTATAAAAATGAACTTGGAATTATCCCTGGTTCACAAGGAACCTCAAGTTATATTGTAAAGGGAAAAGGAAATCCAGAGAGTTTTATGTCATGCTCACATGGAGCAGGAAGAAATATGAGCAGAACAAAAGCTAGACAAGAATTAGATCTTGAAAATGAAAAACATAAATTAAATGCCATTGGAGTAATTCATTCATTAAGAAATAAAAAAGATCTTGATGAAGCATCTGGAGCATATAAAGATATTGAAATTGTTATGGAAAATCAAAAAGATCTTGTAGATATTGAAGTTGAGTTAAAACCCTTGGCGGTAATTAAGGGATGATAATAGGAAATAGAACAACCTGCATTATTCTTGATAAAGGAATTGAGGATGCAGTACAAGTTAGTAAGAATTCTAGAGACGTAAAAATGAGGTTTCTGACAATAATAGATGGTGTAGCTGATTTTATTACACCTTCATTTGAGGGTGTAAACTCATATTTATTGGGTATATGTAGACTAGATTATAATGGAAAGGATTTACACATTCATCTTAGAAGACCAGGACTGTTAATTAGTAAGAAAGGCGCTACAATAAAAGCCATAATGGATCAACTTGGAATAAATATAATAATACATGAGGTTAACTTCCATATATTTGGTTAATATTTAGATCTATAAATAAGGGATATTGAAATATGAGAATTCCAGTGACATTTAGTTGTTGTCTATGCACCAAGTGAGGTAAGGTGGAACTCCTTGCCAAATCGATCCTAACCCAATGGAAAAGAAGTAATTAATTGAAAGTAGATATAGAAATTATTAAAAAAGCAATTAATGATGAGCCAGAATTACCTGTAGATATGCCAGATAAATTAATGGATGATTTTTTAGTTAATTTATTAAAAAAAACAAAAACAAATACCATCAGAATATTCAAAGATGGTTGATGAAAATTTTTGGGATTTAATTTGAAATATATTGAAAAATCGTTCAAAAATAAAATCTAAGGAGAAAAATTATGTCTGTATATTTTTTTTACATTTTATCTTGGTTACGTTGGTCTTTTGATTGGACTCATAGATTACCTGCATTTTTAGCTGATTATTTGGAATTGAATTTTAAACAATATAAAATATTAAAGGTTAATATTAAAATTTTAGGTGAATTATCAGAATCACAACTTTCTAATATTAAGGATACTTTAATAGATATATCTGTAATTCTTGATCAATGTAATATTGAATTAGAAATATTGGGTTATATACAAACAATAAAATATGATAATAATGTTTTAAATTCAATAACTTGTGGATTTAGTGGAATATTTTCAAAATTCTTTATTTGGTTTTCTAAAAATTCTTATCATCAAAGAGATGTGATTACAATTTTCTTTATTCCAAATTTTAAAAATTTTAGAGGATGTGCATATCCAGGAACTAATTGGATAATTGTTGATATTAATAAAGCCAAAGGTCGTACAATAGTTCATGAAATTGGACATTTATGCGATCTCTGGAGTCATTCTAAATATGCAGAAAATATTATGTCTACTCCCTCTAATGGAAGAAAGATTAGCAACTTTCAAAGTTCTATGATTAGAACATCTAGATTTGTTACTAAAAAATAGATGCTTCATATAAAGGAGATTATAATATGAATTTATTTAAATGCTCAAATGGTGCATTAATAAATCCGATTAAGGAAAAATATGAAAAGATATTTGGCTTATTTTAAATGTGTAATTCGTCATAAGTGGTTTGTACTTTTAGCAGCAAAAAAAGTTAAATGTTCTTTTTGGTTAGCGTTAATCCATGACATGAGTAAATTTTTACCCAGCGAATGGCCAGCATATTCAGAAGCATTTTATGATTTTAAAGGAGAAAAAAGATTTATCAATACAGAGGAATTTAAAGTTTCTTGGAATAATCATCAAAAATTAAATAAACATCATTGGCAATATTGGGTATTAATTCAAGAAAATGATGAGATAATCCCCCTCGAAATGCCAATGAAATACATACGAGAAATGCTTGCTGATTGGCTTGCAGTAGGAAAATCATATAACAATAAATGGCCATATATAAAAGATTGGGAATGGTTAGAATTTCATCTTTCATTAATGAAATTACATCCAGAAACAATTAGAAAGATTAATTATATTCTTAGAATATCAAAAAACAAATCTTAATATAAGGAGTTAAATGAATCTATAAGATTGATTGGAGAAGGTATCCAATGTCTATAGAAGAAATAGGAGAAATTGAATGACAACAAGAACTTTAATTTTTAAAGAAAATAATCGAATTAAAAAATGTTTAAAATGTGGTAATAATATAAAATTTATTGCCTATTCTGATTATTGTAGTGAGGATTGTTGTGAAGTATGGTTAGTTTGTAATGTCTGTAATTATGAAGCTACAGAAAATCTTGTAGGTGGAAGATTTGAAGATGTATGGGGTGGAGTTGATGATGATAACGTTGATATGGCTATAGAATGTTGGAATGATGCTATAGACGAGAAATTAAAATATGAGGAAAATTAATGAAAGAAAAAGTAATTGGTCTTAATTATATAGAAGATCATGGATGGTTTAGATATAATAATAGTAATAAAAAAGCTGAAATTATAGATTATAAAGATTTTGTAAGAAAAATAAATAATAATGAATTTAATTATTATCTAGATGATTGTGAAAAAATGTATAATACAGAAAATAAAATAATTATTATTACACCAAAACAAGAAATTAAAAAAATATATGATATTCCTCCATGTGGATTATATTCAATTACTAAAAATGATAGATTTGGAATAGGAATTATAGAATTCACATTTGAAAATGATAAATATATAAATCTTTACGATGAAGAAATAAAAAATATAAAGGATGATATTGAGAAATTTTTAAAAAATGAAAAACAATATAAAGAATTAAATATAAATCATAAAAGAGGAATTCTTCTTTATGGTCCTCCTGGAAATGGAAAAACTATGATTATAAAATTAATTATAGATAAATATATAGATAGTACTAGAATTATTTATATTCCTGGCGGATTTAGAATAAATAATTTAATAAAACTAAAAGATGCATTAAGTGATAAAAAAACTATTTTTATATTTGAAGAAATAACATCTAGTTTAACAGATAGTTCAGAGATTGTTTCTTTTTTAAATTTCCTTGATGGAATAAATTCTTGGAATAATGTTTTAATATTAGGAACAACAAATTATCCAGATAAGATTCCAGGAAATATAATTGATAGACCATCTAGATTTGATAAAATTTATAAATTTTCTTTTCCAAATAGAAATGTAAGAAAAAATTATATATCAGAATTTATGGGTAAAGATTGGATTACAGAAGAAATACTTGATAAAACTAAAAATATGTCAATAGCATATTTAAAAGAACTTTGTATTTCTTGTAAAATTTATGATTATGATCCAATAAGTCTTATAGATGAATTTATAAAAAGAAAGAAAGATATTAAAAACAACTTTTCAAATGAGATAGATGAAATTGGTTTAAAGAAAACTTCAATAGGATTTCAAAATAATAATGAACATGAAACTGATGGGGATGAATATTATGATTAAAAGGAGAAAAAATGGATTTAATTAAATGGTTTAATGTTAAAGAAAAGAAACATCTTTTAGCTTATCATGAATTATGTTTAAATGGTGTATGGCCAGAAGATTTTTTACCATTAGATATTGAAATTCCTATTAATTGGCAAATAATTCTAAAAGATAAAATAGTTGATGAATACATAAAAGAAAAATTAATAGAATATCGCAATGTTCAAATGAAAAAATGTTTTAAAAAAATATTAACAAATGCTGTAATTGTATCTGAATCTAATAAATATAGTTCCAACTATAAAGATGCTTGGAAAGTAGTAATGAAAATAATTAAAGATCACCAATAAAATTAAATATCATTTGTCAAAAGGAGATTTTTAAAAAAATGATTGATGTAGATATTAAATATCTAAAAAATTATGATTTAAAAAATTGGGGTGAAATTAAAATTAATGAATTTTTTAATTTTAATTTAAATGCTGCAATAAATGAACAAATATCTTTATTACCATTTGTTGGATTCCCATATCAGTCAAATGATTTCAAACCAAAACTAATACCAACAGGAATTGCAATAAATATTCCTATAGGATATCAATTAATAGTCAAGACAAACCCTGAATTAATTTTAAAAGGAATAACAATTTTAGATTCATTAATGGTTTTACAAAAAAATAAAATTATTATGGAAATAAAATTATTATTTATAAATTTCAATTCTGATTATTATAAGTTATTTCCAGGAGAAAAAATAGCTATAGGTTATTTGCAAAAAATAAATGAAATTAAATTTAATACTAAATTATGATATTTAAAGATTCATATATAATAATAATGACTAAATATAATAATGTATGGTATTCAACCTTGCCTTTATTTTCTAGAGAACAGGTTTTAAAATCATTATCCTTGAGAAGAAATTTAGAAACAATTCCAATTCATATTTATTTTAATTAATAAAAAATGAAAATTTTAATATTTAAAATTAATTGCTGTGGTGATTGTCCATATTTATCTTTTTATACATCAGAAAAAATTCAATTTAAATGTTCATTTAATATTAAAAAAGAAATAACTTTTTCAGAAAATGAACATATAGAAATGATTCCATCGTGGTGTCAATTAAAAGATTTGTCAACTTAATTTTATATATCAATAAAAATAGATTATTTTAATTTAAAAAAATTGGAGGTTAAAAATGCCAATATATGAATACAAATGCAATGATTGTAAAAAGGTAATTGAAATTCATCAGAATATAAATGATCCAGAAAAAACAATTTGCCCATATTGTAATGGTAAAATTAAAAGAATAATGTCATATACTTCATTTGTTTTAAAAGGCAATGGTTGGGCAAATGATGGATATTCAAAAAAAGTGAATTAGATGGAGAATTAAAAAATGGAAGATTACTCATATGAGAAAGCAAGAAATGATACTATTATTAAATGGAAATGGTTTACTAAAAATACAGATGATAATATTAGTTATGGAAAAAATTATGAAAAATTTTTAAAAGAAAATGAAAACCTAAAAAAGTTAAATGCAAATTGTGGTTTTTGTGAATATTTTAGAGATGAAGATTGTAATTGTAATAATTGTCCAATGATAATAGATAGTATAATATGTGAACATCCTATTCATCCATGGTTAAAATATTATAATTTAGCCACGAAAAAGAATGCTAAAAAAGTTCTTGATTTAGTATTATCAATTCCAGAAAAAGAAGAAGATCTTATAAAAAAGGAGAATTAAAAAAAATGGAAGATTATAAATATGAAGAAGCAAGGCGAGATACTATTATTAAATGGAAATGGTTTGCTAAAAATACATATTCAGAATTTAATTATGAAAAAAATTTTATAAATTTTAAAAAAGAACATGAAAACCTAAGTAAATTAAGATCGTATTGTGGTTTTTGTGAATATTTTAAAGTTAGAGTTTATTGTACTAATTGTCCATTACAAATTGATTTTAAAATTTCTAATAATTATAATTATATTATAGAATTAAAGAATATACAATGCGGTCAAAAACTTCATCCGTGGAATATTTTTTTTAATTATACAAATATAGAAAATGCCAAAGAAGTTCTTGATTTAGTATTATCAACTCCAGAAAAAGAAGAAGATCTTATAAAAAAGGAGAACTAAAAAAATGGAAGAACTAAAAGATTTTATAGAATTAAATCTTTCTGAGAAAAAAGAGCAAATAAAGAATTGGTCTCAAAACTATTATGAAGGAAATTCTAAGATCTCTGATAAAGACTTTGATTTAGCGTATAAGATTTATTTAGAACAGGGTGGAGAGGATCTAGGAATTGGTTTTGGATATGCTCATATTCCAGGAGAAGAAACTTTTATTCATTATTGTCATCCTGTAGGATCTTTAGATAATATATTTAATGATAATGTTGAGAAGGCATTTGATAAAAATTTAAATGTCGAGGTAACTCCAAAATTAGATGGAGGAAGTTGTGTTGTTTATTATGGAGACAATGGAAAATTAATAAGAGCTTTAACAAGAGGAGATAAAGGAAAATATGGAATAGATATTACAAAAAATTTACTTCATACAATTCCTTTAAAAATTAAGTCAGGACCTGCTGCTATTAGGGGTGAAGTATGTATGACTTGGGAATCCTTTGAAAAAATTAATAAAATCCCTGGTAAAGGTCATCCAAGAAATAAGGCTTCAGGATTAGTAGGAAGTAAAAATTCTGATCCAAATGATATTAAACATTTAAAATTCATTGCATATGATATTTTAAATTCTAATAAATTAAAATCAGATATTAGAAATGATTTACAAGAATTTAATTTTTTGATTCCTATGGCATGGATTGGAGAATTTAAAGATTTTATTAATGCTTTACAAAATACATCTTTGTTTGATAAAAATTCAGGTTTCTATAAAATATATAATAATGATAAATTAGAAAGTCTTCCATATGATGGGATTGTCATTGCTAATAATAATAAAAGAAATAAAGTCATGTCTGGATGTGAATGGGATTTTTATATTTCACCAAGTAAAGCTTTTAAATTTGATGATGAAATGTTTAAAACAACAATTATAGATATAGAATGGAATATGTCTGGTTTAGGAAAATTTAAACCAGTGGCTATTTTAGAACCTACAAATATTGATGGAACAATTATTAAACGAGCAACCTTGAATAATGCTCAATTCATAATAGATAATAAATATGGAAAAGGTGCAAAGGTTTTCATTGTAAAAGCATGTTCAGTAATGCCTGAGATTGTAGGAGTAATTGAACCCTCAGATGATTTTACTTTACCTGAAAAATGTTTTTATTGTGATTCAAAAACTATTTTTAAAAAGAGAGAATTAATATGTTCTGCAAATGATTGTATTTGTAATGATTTGGCAATGATTGAAAATTTAATAAATGAATATAAGGTTAAAGGGATTGGAGAAAAAAATTTAGAATATTTTGTAGAGTATTTTAAAATTAGATCAATTGAAGATCTGAAAAATGTTTTTAGAAAAGATGAAGAAACTCTTGCAGATGAATTATTAGTAATGGGTGTAGCAAGATCTAAACTTATGATGGATACAATAAATATTTGTAATCATAATAAACCAAATTTAGCAACAATTTTAAGGATTTCAAATATTAGTGACCTTGGAGAAGTTTCTTTAGATAATATTAATTCTGGAATAGATTCAGAAAAGTTTATTCAATATTGTAAAAATCAAAAAAATGATATATTAATAGAAGAGGATAAAGTAATTGAGGAATTATTATTTAAACATTGTGCTTCAGAACCAGCTTTTTTAAATCTTATAAATTCAATGAATAATATCTACAGAGTTTTAGAATTTTTTAATTTTGAAATTAAAAATGAATTTGTAGAAAAATCAGAAACAATAATTATGAAAATTAATTATTGTTTAACTGGAACTCTTTCAAAACCCAGGAAAGAATTAATAGAGGAATTAAAAATGTTAGGAGCAAAATTTACATCTATATCAAAGGCAGATGTTTTGATTGCAGATGTTCCTAGTGAAAAAACTAAATATCAAACAGCTTTGAAAAAAGGAATTAAAATAATGACAGAAGAAGAATTTATGAAACAATTAAAAGGTGATTTATAATGGGAGAAAATAAAATGTCTAATAATGATAATAATTTAAAAGAAGAAAATAAATTATTTACTGAAGCTATTCCAGATCTACTTTCTTCTTATAATGAGATAATAAGAAATATTACAGAACTTTTAAAAATAGAAGGTGGTAATTATAAAGTTGGTTGGTTAAAGACAGAAGCTGAATCATTTAAAAGTATGGTTTGGCAATTAATAAAGGGGAAAATTTGATGAATGAAGAAGAAAATAAGTTTAATGAAAATTGTAAATGGGTTGAAGAACAAAGATGGAAACCTGGAAAAGTTTGGCAACATGAATCATGTGATAAAATATGGTATAAATATTTTCCAGATGTAAAACCCAGATGTTATGGAAATAATGATAAAGATTTACAATTAACTTTAAAAGCTTATAATTTTATTTCATTTGGAGAAGGTATAAGTTTTTCTGTTGAAATTTGTGCAGAGTCATATGATGGAATTTGGATTAATTTTTCAGCATATCAAATTAAAAATAATGATTTAAAATTAATATTAGATAAACAAGTTCAAAAATTAATAAGAGCTTGGATTGCATGCCAAAAAATATAAAATATTAATTAAAATAGGAGGAAATTTTGAATAAATATAATTTTTCTGATTTATCTTTTGCTATTATCATTGGTTTCATTTTAAGTATTTTATTAAGTTGGATTCCAGCACTTGCATGGATGATAATAGATTCTATGTTATTTATTTTGCCTAATTTGTCATGGGCACAAATGACAGGGATTACTTGGGTAATTTTAACAATTTATATTTTTAAGAATAACTCTTAAAAAAGGAGATTTAAATAATGTTAATTGATTGGATGAAATATGAGAAAAAAGATCATGTATTATCATGGGTAATTTTAGAAGCAATGTCTGAAATAGGAATTAAAAAATTTGGTGAATTTGATTCATCAAAACTCAATGTTGAATTTAAAGTGAATGGTATTGAAGTCCCATTTGAAAGTATTATGAATCTTCTTGATTCTCAATTAGATAGTATTAAAGAAGAATCTATCAATGAAGGAAAACAACAAATGATTGACAATGTTCAAAAATTATTAATGGATATTGATGGTTGATTATAAAATTAAAGATAAATTATTTGATTATTGCAAACAAATTAAAAATATAGAGACATTAGTTAGAAAAGATGTTATTGATAAAGAAGTTAAAATAATATCTAATTATAATGGTCAACCATATGGAAGTTCAAAACCATCTCTAAAAGGAAAAGTTTTTAAAATTAAAGATATTATTATTGATGATAAACAAATATATTTCCATAATGGAAATATTGATCATTGTTATATATCAATTCATGAAGTAGAATTTCTTTATGATTAATAATCTAAAAAAATAAAAAGGGATAAAGAATGTCATTAAAAACAGTAGCTTTAAAATTTGATGAAAATTTAAATGAATTACATTTAATGATTGGTGATGAAACTTTAATTATTGAGGAATTTCTAAAAAATGAAAATGGGATATGGGTTAAAGATCTTGATATGCATGCTCAATTTCAAATAATTAAAAAATTGCTTAATAATATATATTATTAATAAAAAGGAGAATTTTAAAAATGGAAAAATGTCTTGAAAAAATAGAAAATAAACTTCATCACTTTGAGAATGGAATAAAAATATCTGGAAATTGTTCTAAATTATCTGGAAATTGTTCTAAATTATTTGGAGATTGTTCTAGATTATCTGGAGATTGTACTGGATTATTTGGAGATTGTTCTAAATTATTTGGAGATTGCTCAGGATTATCTGGAGATTGTACTGGATTATTTGGAGATTGTTCTAAATTATCTGGACATTGTACAGGATTATTTGGAAATTGTTCTAAATTATTTGGAGATTGTACAGGAGTATCTGGAGATTGTACTGAATTATTTGGAGATTGCTCAGGATTATCTGGAAATTGTACAGGATTATCTGGAGATTGCTCAGGATTATCTGGAAATTGTTCTAAATTATTTGGAGATTGCTCAGGATTATTTGGAGATTGCTCAGGATTATCTGGAGATTGCTCAGGATTATCTGGAAATTGTTCTAAATTATTTGGAGATTGCTCAGGATTATCTGGAAATTGTTCTAAATTATTTGGAGATTGTACTGGATTATTTGGAAATTGTTCTAAATTATTTGGAGATTGCACTGGATTATTTGGAGATTGTTCTAAATTATTTGGAGATTGCTCAGGATTATCTGGAGATTGTACTGGATTATCTGGAGATTGCTCAGGATTATTTGGAGATTGTACTGGATTATTTGGAGATTGTACTGGATTATTTGGAGATTGTTCTAGATTATCTGGAAATTGTTCTAAATTATTTGGAAATTGTACAGGATTATCTGGAGATTGCACTGGATTATCTGGAGATTTAGATGATTCTGAATTAACAACTTCAGAAAGAAAAAATAAAATTAATATCAATGATTTAATAAAATAAGTAGTAAATGGATTTTAATCGGAGGATAAAAAAAGAAAAATGATTTTTGATAAATTTGTTTGTAACAATGATATAAATTTTTTAACAGATCGAATTGAACTATCTATAAAAACAATAAGAAATGAACATCAAGCTCTAGCATTAAAAAATTATATCGAATTAGCAAATAAATATATTAAAAGAAAATACCCTCAAGAATATAATTATCAACTTCAATTTTTATTATTACAATTTGAAGTTGAAGTTGAAGATTATTTAACAAAGTTAAAATATTTAATGTATTTTAATGAAGGAGAATTTTAAAATGAAAATTATTATTGAATATATTAAAGATCGAAAAAATCGGAAAATAGGTTTAGTATCTGCAGCTTATTCAATAGCTGATAATAAAGTTTTAATTGGATTTTCTTTATGTAATACAAAAAGAGATAAATTTAAAAAAGATTTAGCTTATGATATTGCAAGAAAAAGAATGACAAAATATAAAAATAAAAAATTTTATGAAATAGAAATTCCAAGTTCAATAAAAAAGAAATTAATAGAATTTATACCAAGAATAAAACTTTATTATAAAGATAAAGAATTTGTAGATTGGATTTATTTTGTTAATGAATATCTTTTAGAAAAATATAAATAGAATACAAGAAAATCATATAAAGAAAAGAATAAGGATTCAAATGAATAATCTTTTTTTTAATTATTAATTTAATAATTGTTATTATATTATCAAAAAATTTAAAGGTTAATATAATATTTAAAAAATAGAATGGGAGAAATTATTACAAAGAAGAAAGGGGAATAAAAATATGGAATATTTTTCATTGGATTAGCTTTTGGTTTGATAATAGGAAATATGATCGGTAGGAGAAAAACAAATAAGTTTCTTAATGATTGTATAAATAGACGTGATGAAGAAATAGAATTTTTAAAAAAGATTGAAAGAGGTAAGAAAAGATCTTAAAAAATGAAAATCTATATTGATTAAAAATGTATTTAGATTTTAATCAATTAGAATCCAATCTGAATTTAGCCAGAAAATGGAGGAACAAATGCAAGATTTCATTAAATTTAAAACAGCAGTTCAAAAACAATTTGATAATATAATCCAATATAATTTATTTAAGACAAATGTCAGTAAAGATGAATTATGGGATACTTATCTGGAATCATTTCCTGAGGGATCTAATCCAATGTTTCGAGAACGCACAGAACATAATTGTCAATGTTGTAGGCAATTTATTCGAGCATGTGGAAATGTAGTGGCTATTATTGATAATAAACTAATTTCTATTTGGGATATAAATATTGATGGAGTTAATCAAATTGTTACTAATGAAATGTCAAAACTAGTCAAATCTAAAGAAGTGATAGATAAATTTATACATTATGAAAAAAATCTAGGTACAGACTTTAATCATCAACTTCTTGATGAAAGTACGATTAAATGGGATCATTTTTACTATAAATTACCTATACATTTTATAAAGAAAAATGATCTTATTGGAGATGAATTATCAAAATCTCGTAGTTCCAAAGATGTTTTCAAACGAGGTCTTGTAGAAATATCAATTAGTGCGATTGAGACTGTATTAGAATTAATAGAGCAAAATTCTATATACAGAGGAAAGGAAAATAAGTCAGTTATAAAATTATTTCTTAAACACAAAAAAGAATTTGATCAAATTAAATTAGATAGTGAAAAAGATAATTATGTTTGGTCTGCCTCAATAAAAATTGGGGGAGCTTCCAGACTCAGGAATTCGGCTATCGGAACGTTATTGGTAGATATATCTGAAGGAAAAGAATTAGATGCTTCAGTAAAATCTTATGAAATTAAGGTAGATCCTACAAATTATAAGCGCCCTAATTCTATTATCACTAAAAGTATGGTTGATAATGCTCAAAAAAAAATTATTGAATTGGGAATTGAATCTTCTTTATATAGACGTCATGCCAATATTAATGATATTACAATTAATAATATTCTATTTGCTGATCGAAGTACAAAAAAGGAAATGAATGTTTTTGATGTAATGAAAAAAGAAGCACCTGTTAAAGTTGGAAAATTTAATAAAGTTGAAGAAGTAAATATATCAACTTTTATTGAAGACATTTTACCAAAGGCAGATACCATAGAAATTCAATTACATAATAAACATATAAATAATCTAATGAGTTTAATAGCTCCTGTAAATCAAAATGTCAAACCAATATTTAAATGGGGAAACAATTTCTCATGGGCATATAATGGTGAGGTTACTGACTCCATTAAGGAACGAGTTAAAAAAGCTGGAGGACTTGTCGACGGTGTTCTTAGATGCTCATTGTCTTGGTTTAACTATGACGATCTTGATATTCATATAATGGAACCAAATAAAAACCATATTAGTTATGTCAAAAAAGGTGAGATACAATCATCTTCTGGAATTCTTGATGTTGATATGAATGTGGAATCTAACTCATCAAGAAATCCTGTAGAAAATATTGTTTGGACTAATAAATCTAAAATGGAAGAAGGTATTTACAAATTATGGGTTAATCAATACAAAAGTCGTGAAATGAAGGATATGGGATTTGATATTGAAATTGAATATGAAGGAGTCATTCATACATTTCATTATGATAAAAAAGTAATCAAGGATGTCCAAGTAGCTAAGTTTTCATTTACTAAAAGTAAAGGAATTGAGTTAATTGAATCTCTACCAACAAGTCAAGCAACAAAAGAAATTTGGGGTATTAATACAAATCAATTTCATAAGGTTTCGATGATAATGAATTCTCCTAATCATTGGAATGGTGAATCAACAGGGAATAAACATTGGTTCTTTATTCTTGAAGATTGTAAGAATGATAAACAGGTTAGAGGATTTTTCAATGAATTCTTAAATGGAAATTTAACTGAGCATAGAAAAATATTTGAAGTGCTTGGATCAAAGTTGAAAGCAGAAATATCTGACGAGCAGCTTAGTGGGTTGGGATTTTCATCAACACAGAAAAATTCAATTCTTTGTAAAGTAACGGGTAATTTTACTCGTATAATTAAAATCAATTTTTAAGGAGAATGAAAAAATGAATGTTGAGCTAATGTTTGAAAAGGCAAGTCGTTTAAAGTTACGTTTTGGAACACAAAAAGGAAATCTTACAACAGAAGATCTTTGGGATCTACCCCTAACTAATAAAATTGGAATATCTTTAGATGATATAGCCAAGAGCTTAAATAGGATACTCAAAGAGAATGAAGATGAAAGTTTTGTTGTAAAAACAAAAACAGTTAATATTATACATAAATTAAAATTTGAGATTGTAAAACATATAATTTCAGTTAAATTAGATGAAGTTGAATCAGCAAAGAGTGCATTAAAGAACAAAGATCAAAAAGAGAAAATTTTACGTATTATTGCAAGCAAGGAAGATGAGAGTCTTAAAGAAGAAAGCCTTGAGAATTTAAAGAAGATGGCTGAAAAACTTGATTAATTGAAAATACTTTAAATAAGTAACCAATAGAAATTCCGGAAATATCTATATATTATATTTCCGGAATTTTTTTGTATAATTTTAATTGAACAAATAATTAAATTACCAAATAAGGAGAATTATATATGCCTTCTAAAGTTGGAGAAAGATATTGGCAACCAATTTCAAGTTATAATATTGAACTTATAATAAAAGATCAAGATTATTCAAATGAATTAACAAATATTAGAATTATTTCATCTCTTGCATCAAAGTATCAAATTATTATAATTAATATTTTAACTCCAATTAATGATATTGTTCTTGAAAATGGACTATCTGAGGAAGATCCTTTAAAATTAAATATTAAACTTTTAGCACAAGATTTGGTGGTAAAAGAACAAATTGATATGGAATTAATGGTTATAAATTTTTCATGTCAATTAGAACCAGATCAAATTGATAGTTCTTTTGCAAGCCAATCAGAAAGAACAGGAGTGACTCTAACTTGTATTACAAGAATTCCTTTTAAATCTATAACAACCCTTGTAAATGATATTTATGAATTATCAACAATTAAAGAAGTTATTAAGGATTTAACAAATAAAATTGGTCTTGAACTTGAATATGATTCTGAAGGAGAAAATACAGAAGTAATAGATCAGATTATTATTCCTCCATTAACTCTAAATAGAGCAATTGATTATCTTGATCAAACCTTTGGATTATTTAATGGTATTCCATCAGTGTTTTGTCAATATGATAATAAATTACAAATTAAAAATTTATCAAAACAAATGACAAAAAATCAAAAATTTAAAATTGATTTATTAACAATAGATGGAAGTAATATAGAAATAATAAAAAAAAGTATAGATGGAGAAAACTTTTATACATATTCACCCATTGAATTTAAAACAAGTGCAAATGCTAATTTTGCTGCACTTTCAAAAAAATTAAAATATATAACAAAACCAAAGGATTTATTATATGGTTTAATTGAACATGATTTAAATGATATATGTTCTAATTATGGATTAATTTCTGGAAATAAAAAAATTCAATTTGATTCAAATAATTTAGATAGAGTTAAATACTATATAGATCAAACAGGTTATGAAGATAATGAATCTTTTGCTATATCAATGATTTCTAAAAAAATTTCATCTTTATTAACTCTTAAAATTGACATTGAAAGAAATTTACCAATTTTAAATCTTTTAAAAATTGGTGAGGTTGTTAAATTTGATACTAAGGTTCTTGAATTTGTAAAAATGACTGGAAAATATATTTTATTTTCAAGTGATATTGTTTGGACAAAATCTGTAGAATGGGAAACTACAGCAAGTTTAATAATAAAAAGAACTAATAAAAATTTAAATTAAAATGAAGAAATCTAATTTAATTTTAAAAGCTGAAGATTATATAAAAGAATTTATAAAATGTAGTCAAGATTTTATGTATTTTTGTGAAAAATATATTTTCATTGAAATCCCAGGTGGAGATATTTTAATAAATCCTTATCAAAAACAAAAAGAATTAGTCAAAACAGTTTATGATAAAAAATTTGTTATGGTTTTAAAATCAAGACAAACTGGAATATCTACAATTATTCAAGCTTATTGTGCATGGCTTTTAATTTTTTTTGATAACGTTGTTATAGGAATTTTATCTAAAGATGGACCAGAGGCTACAACTTTTGCTAGAACTATTGCTGGAATGATAGAAAAACTTCCTAAATGGATTAAACCTCAAGGTGGAAGAATGGGAGCAGGATTTTCTAAAAGATCTGAACAATCTTTTATTCTTTTAAATGGAAGTAAATGTTTTAGTAGTCCTGTTGATCCAAAGGCACCATATAAAACATTGAGAGGAAAACCGGTTACATTTCTTGTAATTGATGAAGCTGCATTTATAAATTATTTAGATGAGGCATGGACTTCTATGGTTCCTGCATTAAGTACAAGTCAAAAACATGCAAGAGCAGCAAATATTCCTTATGGAACAATTATTTTAAGTACACCAAATAAAACAATGGGAATTGGAGCCTGGTATTTTGATCAATGGAGTGATGCAATTACAGGAGATAGTCTTTTTACTCCATTTAAAATTTATTGGAAAGAAATTCCTGAACTTGCAAATGATCCAGAATGGTATGATACTCAATTAAAATTATTTAAGAATAAAGAAAAATTAGAACAGGAACTTGAACTTAAATTTTTACCTGCTGGTGGATCATTTTTTGCTACATCTACATGTGAAATATTACAACAAAATAAATATGATTATAAAAAAATAAAATTATATGGAAGTTATGCATGGATTTTTCAAGATCCTATTCCTGGTAAATATTACTTAATTGGAGTTGATACAGCTCCTGAATTTGGATCAGATAAATCTGCTATTACAATTTGGGATTATGAAACACTTGAACAAGTTTGGGAATATCAAGGAAAATTAAAAGTTCAAGATTTTGTTAAAATCATCCAACTTGTAGGTCAGCAATATAGAGGATTAATTGTGGTTGAATCTAATTCTTATGGAAATCAAGTTCTTGAAGAATTAGGAAATGACAATATTTTATCATCTATGCTATATAAAGAAAAAGTAACCTCATCAATAATTCAAACAAAAAATAATCCTATTAAACTTAAATATGGTCTTTCAACAACATCAAAATCAAGACCTCTTATGATAGATGCCTTATATGACTATGTAGTTAAATATCCAGAAATTATTAAATCAGAAAGATTATCTTTAGAATTAATTGGACTTATAGATAAAAATGGAAGAGTTGAAGCAGGAAAAGGTTGTCATGATGATTTAGCTTTAAGTGCTGCTATGTGTTTTTATGTAAGAAAATATGATCCACCTCTTATGATAGATCATGTTAATTTTTTATCTGATTCATTTAAAGAAATTATGGAATTAAATGATTTTATTGGTTCAGATAGAATGGGAAATTCAGAAATATTAAGAAAAACTAAAGAAGCTATATTTAATAATGATAAAGAGTTACAAAATAAATTAAATATAGATAATAATGTTATTGATATTTTTAATTTTTTAAATCAATAATTATTTATACAATTTAGAACAAAATATTAAAAAATATGGAGAAGGAATTAAATGAATAAACAAGAAAATTTACAGGAATTATTTTATCTTCCTTGGTCATTAGAGGAGGTTGCTAACTTAGATGGTTTTGCTTTATATTCATCTGATAAATTAAAAAGAAAATATAAAAATGCAATGAAAAATCAAAAATATACAAAAGAAATATCATCTACAATTAATAAATTAGTTGATAATAATCAAATAATTCCATGTTTTATAAATAAGAATATTTTTAAAATTACTCTTTTTAAAATATTTGCTCCAAGTACTAGTGAGTCTAAAATGGTATTAGGATTTTTTTATCCAGAAATAAATAAGATTTTTCTAATTATAGATAATCTTACTACATTGGGATTTACTTCTGATAAGATTTTATCTAAGTTAACTTTACATGAAGGAATGCATATGTTAGCAGATAAAATTAAATTACAATTTATAAAGAATTTTGATAAAGAATTAGTTTCTTATTATGATTATTTATTTAGACAAATTTTTAATATTAGAAAAACTGCTAATTCAGAAAAAATCACCAAAAAAATTATTGAATTTATTTTTAAAAATTTTGAAATGAAATCAGAAACAACTTCATTAAATCTAAGAAAATATGAAAACCTTTTAAGAATTGAATATTTTAAAATTTCAAAATTAGAAAAATTTGATTTTGAAGATAAACTTAAAAATTATATGATTTTTGTAGAGTCTTATTCAGATGATTTTAATTCTTTTATTAGATTATTATCTATTAAAAAATTTCAGGAAATATTCTTTATAATGTATGATGCTTATAAAAAGGGTCTTGGATTTAAAAATAAAGAAACTTTAGTAATTCAGGAACTTTTATATCCATCAGAAGTAATAGCTGTTTTTTCAGAATTTAAAAAATCTAGTTCTATTATAAATGGATTTAAAAAGTTATAGGGGAATATAAAAATGTCTGAAATTTATGGTAATAAAATAAATTCTTTTACATCTGTGGTTAAAAGTTTTGATAAAACAATTAAATCCAATAGAGATTTCCAAAAGAATTTAATAAATAGCACTAATTCATTTTATTTAAAAATGTCAAAAAAATTTGATAATGAATTTAAAAAACAAAATATAAATAATAAATATTATTTTGATGAAGCAATAAAAACTTTTAGAGATATAGCAAAAAGCGTTAGAAGTATTTCAGATGATATTAAAATTTTAATTAATAAACAAACTAAATCAAATCAAAAAATATTAAGTAATATTTCAGGTGAATCATTTTTTGGTCCAAAATTGAGGGCTAGAGGTAAACAAAGAGGATTTTTACAAACTTTAGTTAGACAAAGGCAAATGCAAAAACTTGGAGTAGCTGGAGTAGGAATAGCTTCACCATTCCAAGGTAAAAAAACTGGAATTTTTGGAAGTTTTATGAAAGCTTATAAAAATGTTTATAATCAATGGGAACTTCCATATCAAGAACGAATGTTACAATCATTATTAGATATGAGAACAGCATTTGTTAGCTCAAATAGAAATTTAAAACAAGTTTGGGCTAGATTATTAATGGAAAGTCCAGTTTTTAGAACTATAGTAAGTTCTATGAAAACTTTAGGAAAACTATATTCATTTATTTATATAAAACCTTTTAAATGGTTATTTAGGGATAGAAAAGGATCAAAATATTCTGCTAGATTATCAAGATCTGGAACTGCATTTGATAGATCAGCAACAACTCTTGGTCTTCTTTATGTAGGATCAATGGTAAGATTTGATAGAATTATTTATTATCAAGGTGAAACTTTAAAACAATTAGAATTGTTAACTGGTAGAAAAACAGAAAGAAAGAAATCTAAATATAGTATTTTTAGTCGCTATCTTGGTGGCGAAAAAATGAAAAAATACTTTAGTGGCCTTTTATCTGAAGGTATTAGTAAACTTCCATATTTTGGAAAAAAAAGAAAGATTAAAGAATTAAAATATGAAGGATCAGAAATGATGAAAGAACAACTTTCTATTCCTAATCTTTTAATACAACAACTTTCTGTTCTAAAAGGTATTTATACAGGAATAACAGGAAGATCATTTAAAGATGAAGATTATTTAAAATCTAAAAAGGATAGAATAGTAGATATACAAGAACAATTAGAAATTTTAATGAAGAAAAAACCAAAAATAAAAATTGATGAACTTAATAAATCTATTCTATTGAAATATGAAAAAACAATTGATACTTTAAAACAAATTGGAGAAAAAGGATCAATAATAAATATAAAAGAACTTACTCAAAGATTAAAGAAAAAATATGGTATTAAATATCGAAGATTAAAAAAGATATTTGATACAAGAAAATCTCTTGGTGAAAGTACTTTAGAAACTTTATCTAATATGTATTTACTTAGTAAAAGAAGAACTGAATATGCAAGGCAACAAAAACTTGGACTTGCTAAATTAAATTTTAGAGCCAAAAGGGGTTTTTCAAAATTAATCTGGGGTGGAATAATGATCCTTGGTTTTATTAAAAAAATAGTAGGTGGGATTTTTAGCCTTCCCCTTAAATTAGTTACAACTTTAATTAAATATGGTCCAAGTCTTGGAGCTAGATTTTTATTAGGAAAAGGTCTTGGTCTTGGATCAAAAGCATTAGTAGCTGGTAAAACTTTACTTAAAGGAACCAGTAGAGCAACTTTAGGAGCAATTGGTGGAGCAATTTTTGCTGCTTATGATGCTTATAAAGGAGTTAAAAAATCAAAACAATGGTTTGGACCAAAGGCAACCACCGGAGAAAAAGTTGCATCTGGAGTTGGTGGGTTAATAGGAGGAACTTCTGGAGCATTTACTGCTAAAGGTGCTTTATATGGAGTAGCAAAGGGAGTTGCTATTGGTACTATGTTTGGTGGCCCAATTGGAGCTGGTATTGGAGCTCTAGCAGGAGGAATTCTTGGCTTCGTAGGCGGAAAAAATATAAGTAAAGCTCTTTCTTTTATAGGATCTAAAATTAAATTATTTTCAAAAGCCATATGGAATCTTATTAAAATGCCAATTAATTTAATATGGGAATCAATGAAATTAATTAAAAATAGTTTTATGAAAGAATCCACTGGTATAATGAAATGGGTTAAGAAAGCAGGAATGTCTATATTAAAACCTATGTGGAATGTATTGACATTTCCATTTAAAGTTTTTCAAAAAGTCCTTGAATTTATAGCAGGACCTAAAAAAATGATTATGGGAATGCTTGCTTCTATTCCTCTTGTTGGTAGATTTTTTAAAGATAATAAGGATATAAAACCCACATCTACAGAGGTTACTCCTTTACCAATTCAACCAATAAGTAGATTTGTTAGTATATCTAATGATAAAATTCCTAAAATGGCTACAGGTGGAGTTGCAAATGATAATATGCTTGCTTATCTTCATAAAGGAGAAGAAGTAAAACCTAAGAAATTTGTAGATAATACTGTTAAGCAATTAAAACTTTTAAATGAAAAATTAGATCCGATAGGAAGAAAAGGAAAAAGTATATTTAGAGATTTTCTTAGTAATTGGAAAACAGGATTTAAAATTCTAAAAAATAAATATGAAGAAAAGAAACCAGTAGTTTCAGAAAAATCAGAAAAAACAATGTCAGAGATTTTAAAATCTTTAAAAACTGTATCTAGTCCAAAGAAAGGTGAAAAACATTTACAATATGTACAAGGTGGTTTATCTGGAAGATTATCTTTAGCAGAAAAAATAGCCGGAATATCATATTCTAAAAAACAAATAAAACCATTGACAAGTTATTTGGTTAAAAAAAATGATACAATTGAAGAGATAACAAGATTAACAGGAACTACATGGGACCAATTAAGAATGTGGAATCCAGATTCATGGGGACAATTACCATTAAGTGATCCAAAATATCCTGGTGGATACTTTTTTAAAGAAGGAACATTATTAAAGATTTATAAAAGAAAAATGACTCCTCAGCAATTAGAAAATAAAATCATGGGTATTAGTAAAAGTGATATTGCAAGATCAAATGTAGCTCAAAAGAAAGCTGAATCTGATGGAATAGCAAAAACAATTGCAAATCAAAATAAAAATATTATCAATGAATCAAATAAACAAAATGTTAAAACTAATTCTGCAATAATACAATCTATGCAAAATGTTTCAAATAATATTAAAAATATTTCAAATATTTCTCAAAATACAAATAATAATAATAATCAGCAAAGTCAAGGAATATCTCCTGAATATGAAGCTGCATTATTAGCTGCAACAATTTAAAAGGAGATTAAATGGCACCAATAAAAACTATAACTTTACCAGATATTATAGGATTACCACCAACCGGTAAATTCAATAAAGAACATATTATAAGAAGTATGCCAATTGCAGAAATAACTCCAAGTGATCCTACACCAGATATAGGTTTAACAGTTTTTAAATTAAGTAATCAATTTAAAAAATATAACGAAATTTTAAATGCTCATGGTTTTAATATTAAAAGCAAAGGTGAAAAAGGACCTTTAAAATTAGCATTTTTAGCAGATAATTTCCCAACAGATTCTTTTTCAAATGAATATGGAGAGGGTATTTTAGAAAAAGCTACAAATATGGTTTCTGGTGCTGCAGCATCTATTCAACAAATAATGGGTGCAAGAACAGCAGGAGAAACCTTTGATAAAACAATGGGAATATTAAAATCTATGGGTGGAGCTACAGAAACTGCTGCTGGAGCTATAGATAAGTCAGCAAAAGATATGTTAAGTAAATTTAATGAAATGGCAAAAAATACTGACTCTGGAATTAAAGATACAGGAAAAAGATTAGCATCTATAGGTTTAAGTATAGCAGCAGGAGCAAGAGTAGACTTTCCTCAAATTTGGAAAAATAGTTCATTTCAACCTTCTTATACAATGACAGTGAGATTATTTAATCCAAACCCAGCAAGTAAAGAATCAACATATAAATATATTATAGGTCCATTGGGTGCAATTTTATTACTTGGTTTACCACATACCCTTGATGGAAATACTTATAATTGGCCTTTTCTTCATAAAATTGAATGTAAAGGAATTTACTTTCTTAATCCTTGTTTTATAAGTAATATTTCTGTTATTAAAGGTGGAGATCAACAATCAATTCATTGGAATCAAAGACTTGGAATTGTTGATGTAAGGATAGATTTTGGAAGTCTTTATTCAAGTATTCTTGCAGGTAAAGAATATGCAACAATGGATAGACCAAATCTTGAGAATTATTTAAATATAATGTCAGATAATAGAGATGAAGTTCCTGGAGGTATTGAAAATATATTAATTGATGATTTAGAACAAAATACTGCTTCATCAGAAAAAGAACCAGATGCTAATATTGCAAGAAATACTATTCCAGAAGAAACTGCTGCATTAAATGCAAGTTCAGGGGTAGCTTAAAATAATAAATTATTTCTAACAAATCATATTTCTCATAGACATTGTTAAATAAAATGAAAGAAATAATTTTATTGAATGTTGTTTTTGCTGAGATGTTTTAAAATAATTAATATTTTTTTCATCTTTTAAAAGCAATTCTGTTAAAGTTGTAATTTGTTCTTTAAAATATAATTTCTTTTTTGTTCTTTTTAAAGCCATTAATTTTAAAATATATTTAATATATTCAACTCCACAAATATATTTAACTTCTTTTATATCTTTTATAAATAAATCTAAAATTATTCTAACATTGTCTGAGTATTTAGGATTTGATACATTCTTTGTTAATTTATTAGCAATATTAGAATTTATCTTTGTTAATTTTTTAGAATTATCTAATGCTTTCCTATCAATTGTTTTATATATTGTTAACTTCTGAACTGTGTCCTCAACAGACTTTGAACTTCTAAGGATATCTTGGTAAGCTTTACCTTCATCATCTTCTGGGGTTGTTCTAACTAAGGTTCCTTTTTCATGAGCTTTATAATATGTACCTGCAAAACTCTTTACACTTTGAGATATTCTATGTCTTGTTTCTTGAATTATTTTTCCTAAAATTATTGGATCCGGATCTTTTAATTTACTTTCATGTTTTCTAACTAATTCTTTTGCTAAATAAAATAAAGCATTTGCAATTGTTTTATGAACTTGAAATAAATGAGTTTTAGTTAAAACATCCAAAGCATATTTAAATACATTTGGATTACAATATGTAATTTGTTTATACATAAGATTTCCATATGTACGAATTACATGATATAACATTACATATAAAAGCATTTTCTTATCTCTTTTTTTTAAAAAATAATACATTAAAAAGAACATAAGATTTGTATGTCTATCTTTTAAAATTAACCATTTACTTCTCTCTGGTCCATAGAAATCTTTAATCCATTTTACAAGAAAATCATTTGTAATTCCTGTCATTTTATATATGTTATTTCTATATTTTCCAAGAGCTGGATAATAACAAGGTTCTGATAATTTTGCTAATTCTGAAGATGTTACTTTTAAAATAAATTTTTTAATTTCTGCGTCATTTACATTTGAATTATTAAGTAATTTTTCCATTATTTAAATAACCTTAACACTTATTTCATCTGCAGTAAAATAAACATATTCTGGAGTATATTCTAAAAGTTGATCATTTGTTAATTCATTAATATCATAATTAAAGAAAATATTAGATTCTGGTTTTATAACTCTACAATGATTTACTCCATCTATAATTTGAACATTTTTTACTATTTCAGATCTAAATAATGAAATATTGCTTCCAAATCTAGAACTAAATTCGGATAGTAAAGATTCTTTCACTAAATTAATTAATTTTGAATCTGATCCAAAATATGTAGATTCTTTAAAAACTTCTAATTCAATTATTAAAGGAATTGTATATTCAGGAATTATCCATCCTGATGCTGTATAAATATATTTTTTATTATTTGTTGTTTCTTTGACTATATCATCAGAAGAAGGTTGAGTGAAACTCCATTGAATAGAACTTGTTGAATCTAAAAATGTAGCTATTTTATTTTTTTGATTATCCCAACTTCCACCCTCTAAACCAGAAACTATATACCTATCTCCAATAGTTGGACTTATTGGAATAGAATTTCTATTTGGGTTAAAATCAATTACATCCAAAATAGTTGTTTTATTCATTGTCATATTTTTCATCAAACCAGTTGTATTTGTAAATTTAAAATTCACAAAATCTGTTAACATTCTATATTTAGAAAAATCAAGGGTTGATAACATATTTTGTAAAACTTGAGTTTCAAATGATTTTTGATCTATAGAATCATAATATGATTTTTGAATAACAGGAATATCATAAATTATTATACTTGTAGAATCTGTAAAAGTATTACTTGCTGTAAAATCACTTAAATCATGACGTATTGCAAATGTTGAAGAATATTGAGAAATTAATCCAAGAGTAGGATGTTGAATTGTAAAATAAATAGTCTGTTGACCTTCAGGAATTATTGTATATGGAGAAATGCTAATATTAAATTTAATTAGATTTGGAGGAATATATGTATTTAACATATTATATGTAACTCCATTTTTAACAATTAATAATTTACATGTTAATAAATTAGCGTCCAATTCTGTTGATTGATAATTTAAATCAAAATTTACAACATTTCCAGTTTTTTTAACAATTAAATTATTAATTATTAAATTATATTCTTGACCATAGGTTTTTATTAAACTAGGAACTTGCTCAATTTCATATAATGTATATTCATAATATGAAGTTTCATTATATGGATCTATAGTTATTTTATAAGGAGTAATATAGTCAATAGAATCAATTTGAATAATAGTTCCTCTTTCTATTTCTGTTGTAGATAATGAAACTTGATATTTAATATTTTTTGTTGGAACAATATTTGAAGCAAATAAAATTTGACTAAATAAAATTATTTCATTTGAAACTACATCCGATCTTTTTAAAATAGCCAATGAATTATTGCTAATTGGTGCTTTAGGTGCAATTGTGTTTAAATTTTTATAATCAGGTTCAGAAACTAATCTTGACATAGAAACAAGATTAGCAATTGAATTAGATCTAATTTCCTCTAAAGATTCTTCATCACTACCATTTATTGCAGGAGAAACATTTGTAACAGAATAATTTATATTTTTTATTTTTCCTAAATTATCTTGATGATATAATTTTGGACCATTTTTAATTGTTGCTGAAATAACATTTCCATTAATACCACTTGTTTCATATATTGTAACTAAAACTGTTCCTCCTGGTACCGGTTGAGTTCCAAATAATCCGTTACCAAAATATAATCTAATTCCATCTGGACTTTTTCTAAATACAAATCCCTTATCTGTATTTTTCATTAAATACAAACTAGAAAAAGATGTATAAATATCCCATGATGAAGATCCTGGATTTTTAACTTCAACTTTTATTGTGGAAACTTGATTTTCTGTTGGAACATCAATAGTTATAAATTGAAAAGTTGGAATATCAGAGTCAATTTGAAATTCTTGTTCATTTATATTATTTTGTGTTAGAGGAACAATAAAGCTTAAATTACTAGGAGTCACTGATGTGTCAATATAAGGAATAGAATCATATGTTTTATCTTCATCTTCAATTTTAACAGTAACACTAGAGTTATTTAAAATATTAACAATTATTTTATATTTACTAACAAAATTTATATTATCAGATGTTTTGAAAATTGAATTTTTAGAAATTTCAAAAGTTACATTATTATCTGTAAAAGATAAGGGAAGGGTTATTAATGAATCAACATTTGCAGCCGTAGCATATTTTGGACTATATCCTATACCTGCAGATAAATTATAAATTGCTTCAGGTAATTGACTTTTTGTTAAAAAAAATTCTTTAAATGTACTTGATTGATAAAAAATTAAATTACCAGTCATTGTAGATAATATATTTATAATATATGATAAAAATGAAGATTTTGCTAAATCTACTCCATCTAATTCTAAATATTCTTTTGCATATGTAATGAATTGATCACGAATTTGATCACGAGATATAAAAATATTTTCTGATATTAAATCATTAGCCATTATATTTTTCCTTTTTTAAAATAAATACCAACCTGCATTTTGATCAAATAAATTAACTAAATTATCACTTACTAATTTATTTTTTTGTAAAAATTTAGTTAAAGAAATTGATTCATTTAAAGTATGAATTTTTTTATCATAATCAAAAAATACAAATGTATCATCTGTTTGAATTTCAATTTCATCTAGAGTTCTACTTTGTTCTACAGATAATTTTAATTTCCAAAATCTTTTATTTGTATTAGCAGAAATTTCAATTCCAGTAACTGAAAATATTGGATAAATATCATTTGTAGATCTAAGATAAGATTGATCAAATTTTATAATGTCATTTGCATATGGAGTTATTCCATAAATTGAAGGAATTGTTATTGAGGTTTCATTTTCTTTATTCATTCCAATTTCTGTAGCATCAAAAATTGTTGAAATTTCTTCTGGAAAATAAATTGGTAAGAGTAAATATTTATTCCATCTAATTCCAGATAAATCCCCAATTTTTTCATATGCTCCACCCAAAATTATATCATTATCCCAAACAGTGGTTGTTGTATTTATATTATAATAAGTACATAAAAATGCAGTTCCTTGATTTGCATATGTATCATATACAAGCTTTTGATATTCTTGTATATAATCATATTGTCTTTGCCAAAGTTGCATTTTTAAAATATCCTTTTTATTATAATAAGTTTTGGTATTTAATTTCAGTCATTTTAATATCCAAATTAGATGTATCACCTTTATATTTAACTTCTAATCGAACTTTAAAACCTTTTTTATTTTTAAAAAATTTAATATCAATATTTGATATTATTGCTCTATCATCTTGATTCATTATACTTGTCTGAATTTCATTTCTAATTTGATCTATTGTTATTTTATTTGCTTCTCTGAAAATAAATCTATATAAATTACTTCCAGTTTCAGGTTCATTATCATATGTTTTTAAGGGAATTGTTAAGATATTATACCAAGACTTCAAAATTACATTTATTCCATAATGTTTTGAAAAATCACCTAAGGAAGATAAATTTGATGAAAAGTCAGAAAATGTATCTTTTTTTCCTTTTATTTCTTTTTCAAATCTATCAAATAAATTAGCCATTAGATGTTTTTTCCTCCATTAATTTTCTTTTTTCCTCTTCAAGTTCTGTTTTCCATTTTAAATAATTATAGAATCTTTGAATAGGCATTTCTAAAATTTGAAGATAAGATTGTTTACTTAACTCCATACAGGAGAAAATATTAAGCTCTAATTCTTTTCGAAATGATGTAATATTATCATAGTTCGTGTAGTTGACGAAAAAAGTTTTCAACCAAATCAATATTTTTAGTTTCTTTTTCTCCACATTTAGGACAAGATACATTTAATTTTAATTCAATACAATATTTACCAAATTTTTCTATATATGTATTAAATATTTTTCTTTTATCCTTTGATGGAAGAGCTAAATATGCATCATGTATTTCATTTTTTTCTTTATAAATTATAGGTTCAATTATTTCTGGATCAGATTCTTTTGAAGGTTTAATATTTTGCTCAAATTTTTCAATTATTAAAACTTCCATTAAAGAATTTAATGATTGATTACTTTCTGATGTATTTAAAATATCAGAACTTTTAATTTCATCTTCAAGAGTGGGTTGTTTTATAGTTATAGTATAATCAATAATATCTAATTTTATTTTAATTCTCTCTTTTAAGATTTTCTTTGGTTCAGGATATGGATATACATTAAATGTATCAGATGCTTTAATTGTAACCGCATGTTTGTGTTCACATGAACTACATTCGACACTATAATTTCTTATTTCTTCATATGAAATATGAAATAAACCAAATAATAATGCATCTCTATCTTTTATAGTTACTTTCTTTTTAAATTCATTAAAATCAGTAATTTCTTTGGGTTTTTTAACAATTGAATCATAAATACATTTTGTTAAATGTTCAATCATTTTAGAAGGAGTTAATAAACTTCCTTTTAAATTCTCTTCATCTGATACAGTTAATGTACGAACTGTAAAACTTAAACCTGTCTGTGGAGTAATTACCTCATACTCTGGATATGTCTGACCAAAACCTTTAAACATTTTAATACTCCTTTCAATTCAATTTTAATTTTTGAAATTCAATAATAAGCTTTATTTTAAAATAGCCAGAATGCCTTAAAAATTAAAGACACTCTGACTATTTTAATTTATTTCTTTTGCTTTCTGATTTTTTCTTGTAATTTAGCTATTTTTTCATTTATTTTTTTAATAGCTTCTGCTTTCTTTTTATTACATTTTTCAGGATTCTTTTCTAAATTACATTTTCTCTTATTAAGGAGATTTAGTTCACCTTTTGTCTTTTCTAAATTACAATTAGTTAAACATTCACCCCTTCGAATTTTAAATGTTCCACATTTCTTTTTACAAGAATCAAACTTTGATGAAATTGTTCTATATAAAGCCCATAAGGCTAAAGATGCTGCTAATGTTCCACCAGCCACTGCAGCAATCTGTCCTGCTGTAGTTCCTGTTGCAGCAAGAGCT
>VAPH01055185.1_pt1 | contig 37034 bp, 33 predicted proteins | sample 3393861 | NCBI WGS metagenome assembly VAPH01 (sample SAMN08290439, study PRJNA428436) | hydrothermal vent metagenome | isolation source: Deep-sea hydrothermal vent chimney | place: Atlantic Ocean: South-mid Altantic Ridge | reverse complement strand
GGGACAGGGGACAGGAAAAGTTATTAGCTCAATAGAACTTGCTACAAGGAATTTTCATAAGAAAATTTATTTGATAACTTGCCGATTGTTCGACCTGGAGGCTCTCGACAAGCTTCATAGCCATACCCGGACTATGGAGCTATAGAAAAAATATTAACTCAATTCCTACCACTGCCCCCTATACACTGTTACCCTTTTTCAATCCATGTTTGATAATCCAAAGCCAGCCTGTCCCATGAGAAACGGTTGGTCAATTTTCTGGCAAGATCTGGCGTAAGCCGTTTTTTTCTTAAAATTTCCTGCTTCAGTCGAACTATAAAATTTTCATCCTCGTACAAAAACTCCTCTGGAAACAACTCTGGGTAGGAAAGTTTTGCTGGAACAAACGGGCGGCAGCCTGCCCGGACTGCTTCGATCATGGCAATACCGAAAAACTCGTGACTGGCCGTAGAGACCGCAATATCTCCGTGTTTAAGCCAGCGGGCATAGTCCAGTCGTGAGCTGGCATAACCTAAATGAAGCAATCTGTGAGAGAGTCTGTCTTGCGCCTCTTTAAAAATATTGGGTATAACTCTAAATGATTTGCCGAGCACCACAAGCCGGAAGTCGATACCTTCATGATCGAGTTCAAAAAGGGTTTTAAAAAATAACTCAGGATTTTTATCGTGTTCCCAGCGATGATTCCAGATAATTACAGGCGGACCATCCCTTTTCTGTTCTTCCGCATTATCAATAACCGAAAAATCGATTCCGGGCCAAATCAGCTTCGATTTTTCACGTATGATTTTACAGGGATTGATCAGCTTTAAATCGTATGATTTTTTAAGGAGTTTTTCAGCGCCTTCAAGTAAAGAGTTCAGGTTGTATAGTGAGTTAAATGCAAGACTGTCTGAAGCCAGCGCAGTAGTCAGGTTGGTTAGTGCAAAGTGAAAGTCACGTTCGTCCTCTACCTGCACTGGATATGCAAACTGATTTTCATGAAAATATGTAAGGAGCGGAACCTCCCGAACCCACGCAGGAGCAAGGCCCCGAAAAGCGGCCACATCAACAAATGTAGAGCAGAGTATTCGGTCAAAGCTCCGCCCGAGTTCACGAAGCTTTTCAGCATAATAAGGCGCAGCAAGCCGCATCCTCCACTTCCATTTGCGTGCTGGCAGGGTTATGAACTCAAATTCAAATGGAAGTTGTCTCTTCAGCCCATCAAGAAATAACCTGTGCGAGCCACCGTAATAGGGTTCAAGAACAAGAATCTGTTTGGGCGGGCTCTTAGTATTCAGAGTCATCGTGTTAGCCAATGATCCTGGCCTCCTTGTACAGCTCATTGCATGTTTCTGATACCAATCTGACAAGGAACTGCGAACTGCCCTAATCTCTAATGTCCAAGGCCTTAAGCTTTCTGTGCAGATTAGAGCGCTCTATTCCCAGTTCATCAGCTGTTCGGGAAATATTTCCCGCATTTTCTTTGAGCCGGGCCGTAATAAAGTCGGTCTCAAATGCCGCGCGGGCCTCTTTTAGAGTGTTCATTCTGAAATAATCGGTCTTGCTGTTTCGATTTTGAGTGCTTGTTACAAGGGGAATATCAGCTGCCTCAACCTCTTCCCTGGCACTTAGAATCATGATTCGCTCCATGACATTTTTAAGTTCCCGTATATTGCCGGGCCAATTGTATGATGTCAGTGTCTCTATGGCAGAAGGCGACAGTTTTTTTGGCTTCCTGCCATACTCGGCTCCGAGAGTTTTAAGAAAATAGGCTGCCAGGAGCTGGATATCATCTTTTCTATGCCTTAGAGGTGGTACATAGATGGGAATCACGTTTAGGCGATAATAGAGGTCTTCGCGGAAAGCGGCCTTCTGTATCTCCAACTCCAGGTCCTTGTTTGTGGCCGAAATTATGCGTACATCCACCTTGATCGTTTTGCTGCCGCCCACTCTCTGGAACTGCTGTGTTTCGATCACCCGGAGAACCTTCGCCTGGGTGGGAAGACTCATATCTCCCACCTCATCCAGAAAAAGAGTGCCCCTGTCAGCCAGTTCAAATTTGCCTCGTTTTCTCTCCAAAGCCCCGGTGAAGGAGCCTTTTTCATGGCCGAACAGCTCTGACTCTATAAGTTCCTGCGGAATAGCCGCACAATTGACCTCTATAAAAGGTTTGTCAGTTCTGGGACTTCCACTGTGGAGCAGGCGCGCTACAAGTTCTTTGCCAGCGCCAGACTCACCCAGTATAAGAACACGTCCGTTGGAAGGAGCGGCAGAGCCTATCAGCGTCCGGAGCTGCTCCATGGCCCGACTTTTGCCTACCATCTCGCTGTTTTGGCCGTAAGTGGACTTCAATCGGATGTTTTCAGCGCGGAGACGAACCTGTTCCAGAGTACGTCTGACCCGTAGCAATACGTTTTCTAGGGAAAGCGGTTTTTCCATGAAGTCGTAAGCTCCTCCATGGCAGGCTTTTACCGCCATATCGATATTACCGTGGCCCGAAATAATGATAACTGGAACATCAGATATTTCCCGAATTTTATTAAGGGTTTCAAGCCCGTCCATACCTGGAAGCCAAACATCAAGCATCACAAGGTCCGGCATATGACCGGAGAAGTTTTTCAAGGCCTCCTCTCCAGAGGATGCTGTTGAGGTTTCGAACCCCTCATCCTCAAGGATACCTGTCAGGCTTTCACGGATACCCGCTTCGTCATCTACTATCAGTATGTGTTCTCTCATAATTGCTTGCCAGGTTTGTTTAATTCATCTAAATTTGTAAAAAATCCTATTCCCACTTCCTTTGTGGAAGGGGATTGTAAAAACAATAAGACAGATCGGCCTTACCAGACCGATACAACTAATAAAAATAATAAAACCAATCATACATTCTGAAGAGCAGGCAGCTCAAGCACGAAGCGCGTACCTGTAGGGGTATTTTCCTCTACGCGAATAGTGCCGTGGTGGTCTGAAACGATCTTGCTTACTATTGCCAGACCCAAGCCTGTGCCGGTTTTCTTAGTAGAGAAATGCGGCAGAAAAAGCCGATCGCGGTCTTCTGGCTTTATCCCTGAGCCATCATCGGCAACTATCAGGCGTAGGATATTGTCTTCATGCTCGTACTGTGCGTTTAACCATATATTACCACTACGCTCTACCGCCTCGACAGCATTGTCAATAAGATTTATAAGTGCTCGCTTGATCTGCTCACGGTCGATCTGTACAGGCGGAATCCCGTCCTCTACCAATCTGGAAACAGAAAGATCTTTGTAACCATGATAGAGACTTGACACTTCATCAATAACTTCCCGAATATGTACGGCGCCGATCTTCAAATCCGGCATTTTCCCAAAGCGCGAGAATTCATTAACCATACACCGGAGGGCTTCAACCTCGTTTGTAATAGTGACCAGGGAGGCCTCGAGTACGTCATCTAAATCAGACGCTCCTTCCCGATGTTTTTTCAAAAGCCGTTCAGCAGAAAGTTTTATTGGGGTCAGTGGGTTTTTGATCTCATGAGTCATGCGGCGTGCGACCTCTTGCCATGCATAGGCCCTCTGGGCCTTCACCACCTCGGTCAGGTCATCAAAGACCACAAGAACTCCGGTAGGATTTCCCTCAGAATCCTTAAGGTTAGCCAGAAAAAGTCTAAGAATTGCAGGTATTCCTTTGATAGTCGCCTTTAGTTGCCAGCTTTTTCCGCTGAACTCCCTTTCCCGCAAATTCCGGAGTATCTCTCTTAATTCTTCAGACTCTACTTGCTCCAGAAGATCACTGGAGGTGAGGTTTGCCAGGTTGTGTTGCTGTATGCCCAGAATTTCGCAAGCCGCATCATTAATCATAATAACACCTCCGGCATTGTCAAGACAGATGACCCCGGTAGCTATATTACTCATAATACCTTCCAGAATAAGCCGTTTACTGTCCACATCCGCGTAAGCGCTTTTAAGATGTTCCCTCCCGCTTTTTAGTTCGCTCACCATCTGGTTGAAGGCCCTGGTCAACGTACCTATTTCATCAGTGCTGGTAACAGCAATTTCAATATCAAAGTGTCCCTCGGCAACTCTGCGAGTTCCTTCTGCAAGTGCCTGAATGGGACCGGTAATCCCCTTGGCAACATTTAGAGCTGTCCATAGAACTATGAAAATAACAAACATTGTAACAAGAGTCAGTGCCAGGAAATAGACAGTTTTAAGCGTTGTTTTAACCGACTCAAGGCTTTTATACTCTTCAAACGCCGTGCGCACCACCCGCATGTTTTCTACAAGATCAGGGGGAAGTTTTGATTCGACCACAACGACGTATGAGACATTCTCCCCTATGAACGCAGGAGCCGCAGCCCGTACGATCTCCTCACCTTTTTCGGCTATGATCTCGGTATCTGATTTTCCCTCGAATGCATTTTTAATAAGTTCCGAATTTTCTGCAGATGCGGCATCTTCTATTATTGTCACAGGCAGATCGTCAGCCGACTTCTGTGCAGTTTTATCCCTCTTTTGTTTTGCCAGTTTAAGGGCAAGTTCAAGCACTCGAGCTTTCTCTCTTTCGTAAATTGCGGCAGCTATCTCTACAGAGCTTTCAAGTGGAGCCTGGCTCTGTATGGTAAATAGGCGTTCAACGGTTCCGGTTACGATTCTGCTTGTAAGAATAAAAAGCACAATACCCGGAATAGAGACAAGAAGCACAAAAATGGTCACAAGCTTTGTCTGAAATCTGTGGCCTGTCACTCCCCGCCTTCGCTCAAGGTAGAGTCTGAGCAATGTGCGGCCAACAAGAAAAACAAGAAGTATAAGAGTCAGAACCGAAAGATTTATAAAGATGAAAACTCCCAGCCGTCCCAGAAAGGGCAGGCCTGCGCCAAGGAACTTTAACTCCAGAGCTGTTACCACGGCTATCAGCACAATGACTGCCATAGTTATGGCGGCAATACGTGCCTTGCTCATTTGTTCAATGGAAACACGGGGCTGCTTTTGCGGGAGGAAAACTCAACTTCCGGGACGAAAAAGAAAAGGACCTTAAACAATGGTGGTAACTTGATTCTGCGAGACTCCATTCTTACCCGTACGTAATATGTGCCCTGTTGCAGTTTTACGATCGATACAAGCCGGATATTTCTGAGCGTTGTGAACCAATTCAAAGCTTCTTGCAGATTTTTAGCTGTTTTCTCATGAAGGTAGCGGCCCTCAAGTGAAGTAAGATGGTATTGTTTTTTTATTACGTCATACTTTATAGTGCGAATAATTGTTTTGCCTTCAACATACTCGTCCAGCCAGTTTTCCCAGGTCCGCATCAATTCCACGTTATACTCAAGCTCCTTCTTGATACCGTTTTTAACGTCCTGTATGAAGGTCTCAGGCAGTTCCTGAAGTCTGGCATTTACAAAGATTTCATCGTTTTCGGTTCTGTGACTAATTACAAGAGAACTATCGGCATAAACAGGTAGGCAGGTAAAAAGCAGAAAGATCGTAGCAATAAAGCTTTGCAAAAGGTTCACCATGTAATCCAGCATACGTTCAGGCTGCTCCGGCTGTCAAGCGGTGCCAACCGCCCGTTGACGTATACGCTTATTCCTTGTTATCATTTATTTTCTTGAACTACATAGGCTTTCGCAATAGGGCTTTATTGCCCTTCTGATAACCCTGCCTTTATTAAGGGGCTATAATTTTGTTATAAGGAGATCCACCTTGAAAACTAAATACCAGATAATATCTTGTTTTTTTCTTATAGGCTTGTTCCTCTACCCGGCATCTGCAAAAGCCGAGGACACGGCAGTCCCCTCTGCACCTCTTCAGTCTCAGAAAAAAGAAAAAACCGATAAGGTCGTTGCCAAAGTCAATGCAACCGAAATCAAAGAATCCGAACTAATGGAAGCGATGAACGCAGCCATGTCACGAAATCCACAACTTCGTTCAATGATGGGATCAGAAGACGGGATGAAGGCGCTCAAGAAAAACGCATTAGAGCAGGCAATATCAACAGAACTTCTCTTGCAGGAAGGGCTGAAGTTAAATAACAAGAATTTAACAAAGCAGGTGGATGAAGAATTCAATAAGTTCAAGGCAAAATTCCCAAATGACGAGGACTTTAAGCGCGCTCTCTCTCAAAGAGACATTAGCGAAAAAAGCCTTCGTAAAAGAATCGAGAAAGGAATCAGCATTAGAAACCTGATTGATAATAAAGTAACAAAGAACATTTCTATTCCTGAAGAAGAGGTAAAATCTTTCTATACCGCTAATAAAGACAAATTCGTTGACCAAGAGGAGGTCAAGGCCAGCCATATTCTGATTAAGGTTGCTAAAGATGCCGATCAAGCGGAGGCAGACAAGGCGCTCAAAAAGATAGAGGCACTGCTGAAGCGTGCAAAAGGAGGAGAAGATTTTGCAACTCTGGCCAAAGAAAACTCAGAGGATCCTTCGGCTGCTCAAAACAGCGGAGAGCTTGGATACTTTAACCGTAAACAAATGGTTCCGGAATTCTCGAAAGTTGCATTTGCTTTAAAAGCCGGCGAGATCAGCGATCCGGTGAGAACATCCTTTGGATATCACATAATTAAATTTGAAGATAAAAAAGCCAAACGCGATGTGCCTTATAAAGAGGTTAGTGTCAAGATAGCTCAGTACCTGAAAGACAGAGCTATGCAGTCAAAGGTTTCCGATTATATCGCGTCACTCAAGAAGACAGCCAAGATAGAGATTTTACTTAAATAAGATAAATTTAGAGAGGGAGTATCCCTCCCTCTACAGAACTACGTTGGTTTATAGCCTGCCTGATTTAATAATGGAAATTAGAAGCCAGATACCCATTATAAAGGCTATTACAAATGCGGACATGCCCAGAAGCGACATTCCATACATCTGGGGTCCTACGTTTGTGGAATGCATAATAGCGGAACTCAGTAAAAGAGCGCTGACTATAAGGCTGAAGGCTATGCGGTTACTTGAGCGGTCAAAATCCCTGATAAGATGGTCGAGCCCTTCATGATGCATCCTGACATGTAATTTATCACTGAGCATTTTCTGAACTAATTGGCGTATCTGCACAGGAAACAAAAATGCAAAATCTCCAAGGTCGGTGATGGTTTTCTTGCCCTTGCGGTACATCCGTGAAGGATCCAGACGCCCGCGCATAATCTTGGATGCAAAAGGCTCGGCAGCTACAATAAAGTCGAAGTTGGGATCTAAATGGCTGCCAAGGCTTTCCAGCACAAGCAAAGTTTTATTCACCAGTAGAAGGTCTGTTGGAATTTTCAGGTGATGTCTTGCGGCAAGCTCGGTGAGGGCGTTTAAGTAAGAGGCGAATTTTATATCCTTTAGTGTCAGTCCATAAAGAGGCTCCATGAAATCCTGTAAATCTGTGCGAAACTCGCGCCGGAACTGGTCTTTATCCACGTCTTCTGGCACAATTCCCATCTCGATATATTCGTTAATTATTCCATCGAAGTCTTTCTTAACCAAAGCCATAAGCAGGTTTGCGATGTTTTCCCGCAGGGTTTCGCTTACATATCCCATCTGGCCGAAATCCAGAAAAGCCATCATACCGCTCGGCATAGCAAATATGTTGCCAGGGTGCGGGTCGGCATGAAAAAAACCATCTTCCATGATCTGTTTGAAATACGCATTCACGCCGATTTTGGCCAATTCTCGCCTGTCGAGTCCCATGGAGTCTATAGCATTTAGGTCATCAATGCGAACTCCGTCGATATGCTCCATAACTATCACTTTTTCCGTCATGAACTCCGCATAGATTTTTGGAATATATATGTTTGTATTGTCCGTAAAATTTCGTCGTAACCGGCAGGCGCTTCTGCCTTCCTCGATAAAGTCTGTTTCTTTACGAACGGTGCGGGCAAACTCGTCAACAATGCCACTTGGATTAAAAAAGTTGGCCTCGGGAATGTAGCGGATCATTAGCTTTGCTATGGTTCTGAAAAGGTGAACATCCGTCTCGATGATATTCTGGATTTCAGGCCGCTGTATTTTTGCAACCACCTCGCTTCCGTCTACCAGAATTGCACGATGTACCTGCGCAATGGAGGCTGCTGCAATAGGCTTATCATCGAACTCGAGAAAGATATCCCGTATAGGCATCTTTATTTCCTCTTCAATGATTCTTTTGGCCTCTTCTGCGTCAAAAGGCGGGACTTTGTCCTGAAGTTTTTTAAACTCGTCAGCATAGGCATCTGTGATCAGGTCCGGGCGGGAAGACAGTAGCTGTGCCAACTTTATAAAGCTCGGCCCCAGTTCCTCAAACGCCATTCTGAGTCGTTCGGCATCGGTAAGATGGCGATCGGGTTTCCACATGCCAAAGGATTCTATGCGTTTTCTAAAAGGTATGTACTTCTGGAGAGTTAGTTGTTCCACCACACGACCGAAACCATGCTTGATGAAAACACTGACTATCTGACGCAATCTGCGAGCACTACGGTAGGACTGTTTGAATTTAAATATACTCATATCCCGAAAAGGTTGCTCACAGGTTCTTCCAAAGCCTTATTTCTAATTGTCTCCATATATTCAGGTTCGTGGAAGGTTATTTTGATGGTTCCGATGAAGATGATTCAGATGAGTCGGCTTTTTCGGCATCTTCCAACTCTTTTACTCTTGTTGAGAGAGACTGAACTTGTTGGTTTAGTTTGTCCAAATCAGCCTTTGTGGCCAGTTTCAGTTTTGTAACAGCGCCGCCAACTATTTCGTTTACGGTTTTATTGATCTCTTCTGTTGTCTTTTCGGCCTTCTCGCTCCATTCATTTACAAGCTTTGCACCCTCTGACTTGTTCAACTCTCCTTTTGAAACAAGCTCGTTTACAAACTCGTTTACTTTTTCCTGAACCCCGAAGCCCACTAGCATTGCCTTCCTCACAGCATCAAACAACGTCATGACAAATCCTCCTTTTTTTTAACCTAAGTTTTAAGTTTTGAGAAGTTAATTCCAGTATACCTTAAACTCTCTTCTTAAGAAAGAGCCGTAGGGGGGAGAAAGGCTAATAACGTTGATTGAAATAGTCTTTGAGAATAAGGCTGTGATCGAAGACTATGTCAGCAGGCAACGATGCGCTGTTAAAAGCCTTTACATCAGCAGCATCGTCACCAGCAACAGGCGTACCTGTAGCACCGGCAATAAATACAACACTTATGGTGTGCATACGGCTATCCCTGGAGGGGTCGGAATATGCGTGAAATTGGCGGGAAAGATTTATATCAAGACCGGTTTCCTCTCGGGCTTCCCGGATAGCCGCCTCTTCAAGGGTTTCACCGTAGTCCACAAATCCGCCCGGAAGCGCCCATCCATAAGGCGGGTTCTTCCGGCGAATCAGCAGTATAGAATCGTCCTTCTGCTCTATTATTATATCAACGGTAGGAACGGGGTTCTTATGCGTCACTCGAATCTGAAGAGTTCAGCTTAATATCCCGCTCTGGAACAATTGTGGAAATAGCATGTTTGTAAATCAATTGCTGACTGGTATCTTTAAGCAGCACAACGAAGTTGTCAAAAGACTTGAGGGTTCCCTTAAGACGCACACCATTCATAAGGAATATGGTCAATGGAACCTTTTCTTTGCGAAGCTGGTTAAGAAATGCGTCCTGAAGGCTTGGGTTACTGTTATTGCCCATAGGCCGTCCCCCCTTTCTTACTTAAATTTATTTATTGAGAGGCTATAGTCGAGCCATTACGATATCTTATCTCCTTAAGACATTTCAAGCTCTTAACCGCTATGTCCATTATTTCCGGTGATTGCTCAAGCCCTGTTATATCCAACCACTGGATTTCCGGGTCTTTCCTGAACCATGTCTGCTGCCTTTTGCAGAATTGCCTGGTTCTCTGCTTGATCATATTCACTGCGTTTTTTAGAGAGGCTGTGGATGAATCGTCCCTCAGGTATCCGGCCATCTCCTTGTATCCGATGGCCTGAAGCGCAGAACGCGAAGGTTCAGATTCAAAAAGTCTCCGAGTTTCTTCCAGAAGACCATTTTTCATCATGGCATCCACGCGACGGTTTATCCGTTCATAAAGCTCCTCCCGGTCACGTGTAAGGCCTATCTTTATAAATTGATATGGAGGCTTGGCGGTTTTTTCGGCGTGAAGTTCACTTAAAGGTACGCCTTCCTGAATATAAACGGCCAGTGCACGAACCAGACGTCTACAGTCTCCTGAACTTATTTCGATCGCAGCACGTGGGTCTACCTGGCTTAGTCTTGAATGAAGCTTCTTTGTGCCGAAACGTTTTGCTTCCAACTCCAGTTCTTTTAATAGCGCTGGATTGCAGGCAGGAATATCCACAAGTCCTTCGGTCAGAGTCCTGATATACAGGCCTGTTCCTCCCACAACGAGTGGATAGCGACCGCAGGCCAGAAGGTTATCTACAACCGGTACTGCCAGATCTAAAAATTTTTTTGCGTTAAAAACCTCCCTGGGAGGGATTACATCCACGAGGTGATGCCTGATACGCTGTCTTTCTTCAGGAGTGGGCTTGGCTGTTCCAATATCCATTCCCTGGTAGACCAACATCGAATCGGCGCATATGATTTCGGTATGCAGCATCTCGGCCAGATCCAACGAAAAGGAGGTCTTTCCCACAGCGGTAGGCCCTAGCAGAATAATGACGATATTGCTCAATCTCTAAGTTCTTTTTTTTAAAAAATTATGTTCGTTTGAACATTTTTAAAAGTTCTTTTTTAGTTAAATGAATACGGGTGGGACGACCGTGTGGGCATAGTTGCGGCTCTTTGCACTCATCAAGCGCCTTGATTAGATTATCCATATCCTGGCTTTTCAGGCCATCACCCGAGCGCACCGCATCGTGGCAGGCCATGATCGCAGCCAGTTCTTTTCTGAGAGAATCAGACTCAACCTTTCTGCCCTCGACCAAAAAACCGGCAATATCTTTTACTACTGTTTCAACATCACACACCTTTAATTCAAGTGGCACCTGACGGATAAGCAAGGTGCTACCGCCAAAAGGCTCGGCCACTATGCCAAGGCCGGACAAGACATCTATATGTTCCCTGAGAACCTCGTATTCTCCGGCGGCAAGCTCGATTTTTTGAGGAATAAGAAGGGTAGAGGGGGCGAATGAGCGATCGAGGATTTTTTCAAAGAGAACCCTTTCATGAGCCGCATGCTGGTCTACTAAAGTGATGCCGTTTCCATCTGAAAATGCAAAAAAAGTTTCGCCAAAAGAGATGTATGGCCTGGTAAAAGCAGAATGAACAACGGTTTCTGTATGGCTGTCCTTATTTTGATAATCTTGATAATTTTGATGGCCGGCATTAAATGCCAAAAACGGCTGAAGTGGGTCTCTGGGGGTTGGAGAAGGAAATTGTCTGGAAAAACCCTGAGAATCCTCTTGTGCAGTATTTGTTTTTACTCTTTCCGTCCCACCGTAAATCACCTGTTTTTTAAGCGGAACAAGAGCCCGGTCCAGGGCCTGACGTATTGGGTCTACCTGTGCGAAACGGACCTCCCGTTTGGCTGGATGTACGTTAACATCAACTGCCTCTCCGGGAATATCTATAAAAATTATAAAGACTGGATGGCGACCTGCCGGGAAGTACCCTTCTGTGGCACGGTAGATCGCCTGTGAAAGAGCAGGACTCCTGATCGGCCGGTTATTTACAAACAGGTACTGCTGGCGCCTGGTAGCATGGTGATCGCGAAGTGAGACAAAACCCCGAACTGCGACGTAAGGATCGGCATGGTTGTCCACATGTTGGAGACCTTCGGCAAACTCCCTGCCGAGCAGATCGGCAAGCCGCTGTGAGATATCCTGGGCAGGCGGCAGATCTAAAACAGTCCGGTTGTTATTCTTCAGAGTGAAAGCTACATTCGGACTGGCCAGAGCGCGCTGGGTAACCGCTTCCAGCGAGTGCCATAGTTCGGTTGAATCTGCCTTCATGAATTTTCGTCTGGCTGGTGTATTAAAAAACAGATCTCTGACTTCAATTGAGGTTCCGCCTATAGGGGCGGCGGGTTTTTCCTGTTTCAGCATGCCGCCCGACACCTGGATTAAGGTTCCGGTATCAGCGCCTTTTTCTGATGTCACAAGGCTGAATTTCGAGATAGAGGCTATGGCGGCCAAGGCCTCGCCACGAAAGCCAAAGGTGTTTATGTTAAAAATCTCCGAATCTGCAGAAAGTTTACTTGTTGTAAAGCGTTCAATAGCCAGCCGTGCATCAGCCGGATTCATGCCTGCGCCGTTGTCGGTGACAGACAACATTTTTTTCCCGGCTCCGGTAAGATCAACGCGAATCTGAGTAGAGGCCGCATCAGCGGAGTTCTCGATTAATTCCTTAACCACTGAGGCAGGCCGTTCCACCACCTCACCTGCGGCAATCCTGTTTTGCATCTCAACAGGTAGTAGATGGATTTTTTGCATTTATTATTTTTGGACCTACGATGTAGTTAAAGAATGTAGTTGCAGAGTTTCTTAATTGCATTAAAGCGGTGGCTCATAGAGTTTTTAACCTCTGCCGGTAGTTCCGCAAACGTTTGATCAAACCCCTCAGGAATAAAAAGAGGATCATAGCCAAAACCTGTTTTCCCTGCCTGCTTAAGAGCGATTCTGCCCTGAACCTCTCCCTTGAAGATCTTCTCGATATCGCCGTCCTTATACACCATGCAGCAGACAAACCGTGCTCCACGCTTTTCAGGAGAAATCCCGGCAAGTTTTTCCAGAAGCAGACGGTTGTTTTCTTTTGATCCCGCTTTTTCACCTGCAAATCTTGCGGAGTATATTCCAGGGGCACCTCCAAGGGCTTCCACCTCCAGTCCCGAGTCTTCGGCAATCGTAGGCAGGTGCGAGTACTTAGCATATTCTCTGGCCTTTTTAAGTGCGTTTTCGTAAAAGGTTTCTCCGTCTTCTACAACTTCCGGTGCATCTTCTGGAAGCAGAATAAGCTCCACACCACCTCCAAGAATCGCCCGCATCTCGCGCACCTTGTTTTTATTCTGCGTGGCTACCAAAAGCTTTTTCATTATTTATCCATTTATCTGGATTATCCTAAATTATCCAACGGTTTTCTTTTTTGGCGTCTTTTTTTCGATTGCTTTTTTCTGGATCTCAATAAGCTCCTGCACCCCGGTCTGGGCAAGAGTGAGAAGTTTGCTCAGATGTGTTTTTGTGAAAGGTTCTCCTTCAGCCGTGCCCTGAACTTCTACAAATCGACCGCTGCCTGTCATCACAATGTTCATATCAACCTCTGCTTTAAAATCTTCGTCGTAGGCAAGGTCCAGAAGAGGTATGCCGCCTACAATACCTACGCTAACAGCAGCCAGGTGATCCTTGATAGGATTTTCTGGAATTGTTCCCATAATTACCGCACGCTTTATAGCCAGTGAAAGCGCTACGTATGCACCGGTAATTGACGCGGTTCTGGTACCACCATCTGCCTCGATCACGTCGCAGTCCAGCCAGATGGTTCGTTCGCCAAGCATCTCAAGATCGACAACCGCCCTGACAGAACGGCCTATAAGACGCTGTATTTCGTGCGTTCTGCCTCCAACCTTTCCTCTGGATGATTCTCTGGGAGTACGTTGCTGGGTGGCACGCGGAAGCATTGCGTACTCCGCAGTTATCCAGCCCTGCCCTTTCCCCCTGAGAAAAGGCGGTACATGATCTTCAATCGTGGCGTTACAGATCACTCTTGTTTTTCCCATTTCGATAAGCGCCGATCCATCCGCCGCATTTATATAATTTTTGATGATTTTGACCTTTCTGAGCTGGTCATCTGTTCTTCCGTCTGTCCTCACAGATTTGATCTCCTTAACCTTAAATTTATATTTCATCTATAATCTTTTCTAACGGTCTAAGCTTAAAACCTTTGTGTAGTATATCCTTCACTCTATTGTATGATTTCATTCAAACATGTCATCTGCAAAACATGTTTAATCCTTATTATTCTAGCCGACAGTACTTTATTTTGCATCTTGGCATAACAGTTGCATTTCTCAAATTAATAATGAATATCGTAACATGTGTAAAGCTTGTATTGACAATTCTGATCTCCATTGGGTATAAAATCTGACTATCATGCCTGGAAGCTATATACCAACCGACTATCTTCCGGTTCTTATTATTTTTATTATCGCCTCTTGTTTTGGAGTGGTGATGCTTACCGTCGGCAATCTTTTGCGGCTCAGACGTCCCTACCCTGAAAAACTCTCTCCTTACGAATCCGGTATGCCGCCTGTAGGCGAGCCACGTTATCGTTTCGATGTTAAGTTCTACGTTATCGCCATGCTGTTTGTGGTGTTTGATGTTGAGACGGTATTTCTTTATCCATGGGCTGTTGTGTATGACAAGATCGGTCTTTTCGCTGTAGTGGAGATGTTTCTTTTCATAACCGTTTTACTGGTCGGCTATATTTACGCCTGGAGAATGGGGGCTTTTGATTGGGAATGACTAATACGATGTCAGGCATTGAACATATTGAATATACTGAAACGCCTGACGGTGTCCGTATATACTCCCAGAATGTCATGGTCGCTTCCGGCGAGAAGCTGATCAACTGGTTTGTAAACCGTGCCAGATTAAGCTCCATGTGGCCTGTCACCTTCGGTCTGGCCTGTTGCGCCATCGAGATGATGACAACCGGGTCAGCGCACTACGACTTAGATCGGCTCGGAATCATCTTTCGCGGTTCCCCGAGGCAGGCGGATTTTATGATTGTTGCCGGCACAGTCTGCAAAAAAATGGCACCCATTGTAAGAAAAGTCTACGATCAGCTTCCAGAACCCAGATACGTAATATCTATGGGATCATGCGCCTGCTCAGGTAACGTTTTTGACACCTATTCGGTTGTACAGGGAGTCGACGAGTTCGTACCTGTGGATGTCTACATACCTGGCTGTCCGCCAAGGCCGGAAGCCCTGATTGAAGGACTTGGCAAGCTACAGGAAAAAATCAGGGGAGAGGAACACCGATGGGGCCGTTGGAAATAGCAGAACGTATAAAGGAAGCTTTTCCTGATGAAGTAATAGACTTTACAGAATTCCGAAGCCAAATTACTGTAAAGCTTAAAAAAGACAGGATAGCCGATATATGCAGGTATCTTCACGACGACTCAGGTATGAGCTTTGACTACCCCACCGCTCTGTGCGGAGTGGACAACCTGGGGCGCAACAGACAGCGTTTTGAGGTTGTTTACAACCTTTACTCAACTACACATCGCCACCGCGTTATGCTTAAGGCACAGGTGCCGGAATCCGATCCTGCTATTGATACAGTTACGTGCATATGGGCTGGAATGAACTGGCATGAGAGGGAAACCTACGACATGTTCGGCATAACCTTCAAAGGTCACCCTGATCTTCGCCGGATACTCATGCCGGAAGACTGGGAGGGGCATCCTTTAAGAAAAGACTATCCTCTGAAAGGTCCTGAAAAAGAGTGGCGGGGTTACAAAAACGTTAAGGAAAAGAACCGCAGGTTCAGGGAGTTTCAGTGGAAACAGTAGCCAGCTCTCTCGAAACCAGAACACTCACCGTCAGTATGGGACCGCAGCATCCGGCCACGCATGGTGTACTCAGGCTGGTTCTTGAACTTGACGGCGAGACAGTAGTCGAATGTACTCCCCACGTGGGCTATCTTCATCGTGGTATAGAAAAACTCTCTGAACACCGGACCTACCTACAAATAATTCCACTCACAGACAGGCTCGACTATATCTCTTCCATGTCCAATAACATCGGGTATTGCCTGGCCATTGAAAAACTTCTGGGCATTGAGGCTCCGGCGCGCGCTAAGTTTATCCGAACCATGGCCGGTGAGATGTCAAGGATATCGAGTCATTTGCTCTGGCTGGCCACGCACGCACTTGATATAGGCGCAATGACGGTCTTTCTTTATACGTTCCGTGAAAGAGAAACAATACTCGGTCTTTTTGAGCGTCTCTGCGGCGCGCGCCTTACTGTTAGCTATCCAAGAATAGGCGGCGTAAGAAACGATATCCCTGACCAGGAGTGGTTGGAAGAACTCAAAAGTTTCACTGATGAATTTCCAGGTAGAATCAAGGAATACGAAACACTTATAAACCAGAATCGTATCTGGCTTAAACGGACAAAAGGCATAGGAGTTATCGACAAAGAGGAAGCGATTAACCGGGGTCTCTCCGGTGCAACTCTGCGGGGATCAGGAATAGACTACGATGTAAGAAAATACATGCCCTACGATGCCTACGACCAAGTGGAGTTCGAAGTGCCTGTAGGTAAAGCCGGCGATGTCTACGACAGATATCGTTGTAGAATGATCGAACTGGAACAGGCCAATAAAATAATTCAACAGTGTATTGACAAAATGCCGGCAGGGCCAATTCTTGCAAAAGAAATGAAGGCCATTCTTCCGGCAAAGGAAGATGTTTTAAGCGATATGGAACATCTTATTCACCACTTCGTGCTTGTATCAGAAGGGCCAAAAACACCGATAGGGGAACTATACGTCTCTACCGAAGTACCTAAAGGGGAACTCGGGTTTTATATCGTAAGCGACGGTACAGGTAAACCCTACAGAATGCATGTTCGGTCGCCGTCTTTTGTCCATGCTTCTGTACTTGGCCGACTGAGCAAAGGTCATATGGTAGCGGACGTGATAGCTAACATCGGAACCATTGACATAGTGCTTGGAGAGTGTGACCGGTGAAAAAAGACGTCGTACAAAATGAGGATGAAAGCCTCTTAAGCCCAGGTGCTTTAAGAGATCGTTATCCGACAGCGCAGTCTACTCTTCTTCCTGCTCTTTATCAAGCCCAAAAGCGCTTTGGCTGGCTTAGCCTTGAAGCATTGGAGGAGGTATCAAAAGAGCTGGAAGTTCCAAGGGCGACTGTTCGCAGCGTGGCGACTTTTTATTCTATGTATAAAAATCGTCCCATGGGTCGGAATGTGATACAGGTATGTACAAACGTCTCTTGTATGATATTTGGCGCAGAGCGGCTGGTGGATATCATCAAAAAACACTACGGCGTAGAGGCCGGAGGAACAAGTGCTGACAATCGTTTTTCGTTAATAATAATGGAGTGTATAGGCGCTTGCGGTACAGCGCCGGCCATGCTGGTAAACACTGATTTTCACGAAAACCTTACAGAAGAAAATATAATCAAAATCCTGGATGAATATAAATAGATTAGGGACGAACCTGTTTGTTCGCCCATGTGTGTGTCAGAAAATAATTCAGAAAATAAAATAGTGGAAAAAGAACTGTTAGTTAACATAGATGATCCGCGATCTGTCGAGCTGGATTTTTACGAACAGCACGGAGGTTACGAAAGTCTCCGCAAAGCTCTTCCAATGGAGCCGGGTGCGATCATAGAAACTGTAAAGAAGGCGAATCTTCGCGGACGGGGTGGCGCTGGTTTTCCGACCGGTATGAAGTGGACGTTTGCCTCCGGAGATCCGAAGTTTCCCAAGTATCTCGTATGTAACGCGGATGAAGGTGAGCCAGGCACATTCAAGGACCGGCCTATTCTTGAGAAAAACCCGCATCTTCTGGTTGAAGGCATGGCAATTTCAGCACATGCGCTTAAGTCAGATTACGGCTATATCTACCTTCGTGGTGAGTATCCACAAGCCAAGATAATACTTGAGCAGGCCATTGACCAGGCTTATGAAAAAAACTATCTTGGCGACGACGTAATGGGAAGCGGAAAAAAATTTCACCTTTCTGTCCACGTAGGTGCGGGCGCATATATCTGCGGTGAAGAAACCGCGCTTATTGAATCTCTGGAGGGCAAAAGGGGGCAGCCCCGGCTTAAACCTCCTTTTCCTGTGAGTGTAGGTGCCTGGGCTTTGCCAACTATTGTAAACAATGTAGAAACTCTCTCTAATCTTCCGCTGCTCATTCGCATAGGTCCAGAGAAGTACGCAAGCATCGGTTCACCTGAATGTCCAGGACCAAAGCTCTACTCTGTAAGCGGACATGTTGAACGGCCCGGGGTTCTGGAATTGCCAATGGGGACCTCTCTGAAAGAGATTATTTATGAACATTGCGGCGGAATAAAAGATGGTAAAACTCTGAAAGCGGTTATACCGGGAGGTATATCAACACCAGTGCTTCCACCTGATAAAATCGACTGCCCTATGGACTTTGTAAACATGCCAAAGCACGGCAGTATGTTGGGTTCAGGCGCTGTGATTGTCATGGATGAATCTGTCTGTATGGTGAAAGTTTGTCTTCGGGCTATTAAGTTTTTTGAACACGAATCTTGCGGTAAGTGTACTCCGTGTAAAGAAGGCACAAGATGGCTTCGCCGAATCCTGGCCCGTATTGAGCAAGGAGATGGCTGTGACGGAGATATAGACCTTCTTGTTTCAGTCGCGGGCAACATTGCAGGAAAAACGTTCTGTCCTCTGGGCGATGGCACAGCATCGGTGGTACATAATTTTCTTAAGCACTTTAGAGCCGAATTCGAAAAGCACATAACAGGTAAAGGATGCCCTTTCTGATTTTTTAATTTTTTCTTATTTTTTAATTTTTTTAAATATTTTAACAATGATAAAGATCACCATAAACGACAAAGAAATCGAACTTGAGCAACCGGGCACCATACTGGAGGCGGCAAGAGGAGCGGGGATAAAAATCCCTACACTCTGCCACCACGACTGGCTCAAGATGTACGGCGGCTGCCGACTCTGCCTGGTTGAGATCGAAAAGATGCCACGCCTTCAACCTGCCTGCTCTTTTATGGTTAGCGACGGAATGGTGGTTACAACCGAAAGCGAGCAGATATCCGCTGTTCGGCGTAGCATACTTGAGTTTTTACTTATTAACCATCCCCTGGACTGCCCTTTCTGTGATAAGTCTGGAGAGTGCGAGCTTCAAGATGCGGTTTACATGTACGGGCCAAGTAGCGGGCGTTTTAAAGAGCCTAAGATCAAGCATACTGAAAATAACATTGACCCTGTGCTTGCAAGAAACATGGAGCGTTGCATAGCCTGCACACGCTGTGTTCGTATGTGCGAGGATGTTCAGGGAGCATACGCTATTGCAATGACCAACCGGGGAGACCGCACTTTAATGGAACCATTCTCCGGGGATCGTTTTGATTGTGAGTATTGCGGTAACTGTCTCACTGTTTGCCCTGTTGGTTCGATTCTTGCCCGTCCTTCTAAATCAAGCTATCGGCCATGGCAGATGGACGATAACATAACTACCGTCTGCGGTTACTGCGGGGTGGGTTGTCTGCTCGAACTACAGGTGCGGGACGAAGAGATTAAAAAAATTATACCGGTAGAAGACTCTGCACTGCGCAGTTCTTTAGAGCGCTTTGGACCTGAGGCCATAGGGAAAAACCCGGATAGAATTAGTCTAAACCACGGGCTTCTCTGCGCTCTGGGCCGCTTTGGCTATGAGTATGTTGCGAGCAATGAACGTCTAACCTCGCCCATGGTGCGAAAAGGTGGAAAGCTGGTTGAAACATCCTGGGATGAAGCACTGGATGTTGCGGCTTTAAAATTTAACGAAATCAAAAAATCCGATGGTAGCTCAGCCCTGGCTGGCATAGCTTCTCCCCGGTGTACAAACGAAGACAATTACGTATTTCAAAAATTCATGCGTGGAATTCTGGGAACAAACAATATTGACTCTACGGCAAGGCTGGGTTTTGCCGGAGCTCAAGCCTATTTGGAAAGCCTGAGAGGGCAGGGCATTACGGCAAACCCGATTGCAGAACTGGAAAATGCCGATGTTGTATTTGTCGTGGGCGGAGACCCTACAGTGCTAACACCTGTTCTTGGTCTACAGATCCGGGCAGCCGCCAAAAAGGGAGCAAAGATCATAACCCTGGGGCTGGCTTCCGGCCTTGATCGGTGTCATCCGACAAAAATTATTCCGAATCTTTTTACCGAAAACAAAATACTGGAAAGGCTTTCAGCTCTTCTGCTTTTAAAGAAAGAAATGAAGGGTGAACTTCCAGCTTTTGAAGAACAACTTAAAGCGATGGCTGCCGCCGCTTCAGCAGAGGAAGCAAAGTTAGCAAAAGTTACCGGTATTGCCAAGGCTGATATTGTGCAAGTTGCTGATATCATTGCAGCCTCTGAGTCCCTTGCAGTGGTTATCGGCAACGATATAATTCAGCGGGCTGAGGGACACTGCGGACTTTTTTGCCTTGCAGGTATTTCTTACTTGGCTACAGGTCGTATTTTCCTTCTTTCCGATCGTCCTAACGAACAAGGCCTCATTGACATGGGATGTCTGCCAGACACATTGCCGGGCGGGCTTCCACTTTCTGCTCTGGGATTCAGAGAAAAGTATGAAGAGACATGCGGGCTTCCGGTACCGCCTGATGATGGACTTACCCTGTTTCAAATGTTTCAGTCTATTAGCGAAGGACAAATAAAAGGACTCTACGTGATGGGCGAAAACCCGGCTTTAAATCTACCTAACTGGCCTATTTGTCCAAGCGGAGATACCCTGAAATCAAAGATAGAAAATTTGGATTTTTTGGTTGTACAGGATATTTTTCTTACAGAAACAGCCGCTATGGCCGATGTGGTTTTTCCCGCGCTTTCATGGGCTGAACGCGAGGGTTCTTATACTAATCTCGAACATAGAATTCAGATGTTGCGCCGCAGTGTAAAAAACAGACAGGGCAAGAATGACTGGCAGATCATAGCCGAAATATCAGACCGTATGGATATGGGTACTGCAATGAAGTTCTCCTCGGCAGCGGATATCATGGCTGAAATAGTTCGAGTTTCTCCTATACACCGGGACCTGCGTTATCCTGACATCGAAAAAGGAACAGGAACAATGCTCTGCTTGACTTATAAAGATGAGTCCTCAGGGAGCGAGGTCAGTGGTGTTATCCATGGAGACATTATTAAAAACTCAACCAAAACATGTGATCGGCACAAAGAAAATGGTGAAAAAGAAAAACAGAAAAAATTTGCCTTGCTTGTGGAGCACTCTCTTTTTTACTCTGGAGTTACAAGCCGTAAAGCATCTGCCTTATCACGGCTGCGCCCGGAAGCTGTGCTAAAAATGCATCCGGAAGACGCGGCAGCCTCCGGCATAGTTAATGGCGGACGTGTAAAGGTATCATCGCTAAGCGGTGAAGAGACATTTGATATTGACACCGTTTTTGACAATTCAGTGTCCCGTGGAGCAATCAAACTTCCGGGATATCTAGAAGGCTGTGGAGCCTTCAGCCTGATCACCAATCTGCCGGTTGATCCTGTAACAAAAGCCCCGGCTTTTGAAGAATGTAGAGTACTTGTAGAAGCGATTTAGTCTTTTAATTTAATTGTTAATCGGTCTGATCCGACTGATTGGTCCGATCTGTCGGATTTAGGCAATATTTTAGGCAACGAGGAAAACTGAAGAAAACTTAAGGAAAACTGCTGACAGTGGAATCTGCCAGTATTACCGAGACTATGCTGACTTTGATAATTATACTAATCAAGATAGCTGTTGTGATTTCTATCGCTCTACTTCATGTGGCATATGCCAGCTATTTCGAGCGCAAGGTAATCGGACATATGCAGGTACGCATGGGACCTATGGAGGTCGGGTGGCACGGCTTGCTGCAACCGATTGCCGATGGTGTGAAACTTTTATTTAAAGAGGATATTATTCCGGCCAATGCAGACAGGTACGTCTTCATGATAGCCCCGATGATATGCTTTTTCGGAGCTATGAGTTCCATTGTAGTAGTGCCTTTTTTCGGCAGCTTTCAGATAGGCTCTTACACCGTGGGCGGCTCATTAGCCAATCTTAATATAGGACTCCTGTTTGTACTAGCTATGTCGTCGCTTGGGGCATATGGCGTAATACTGTCTGGATGGGCATCGAACTCGAAGTATGCGTTTTTGGGCAGCCTGCGTTCCGCTGCACAGGTAATAAGCTATGAGGTCGCAATGGGACTTTCCCTGATCGGCGTAATTATGCTGTCTGGCTCGCTGAATCTTTCTGATATTGTTAATGCACAAGCTTCAGCATGGCCTGTGGGCTGGTATGCTGTGCCCCAGTTTCTGGGGTTTGCGATCTTCTGCATAGCAGCCCTTGCTGAAACCAATCGTACACCTTTTGATCTTCCAGAGGCTGAAAGTGAATTGGTTGCAGGCTACTTTACCGAATACTCGGGCTTCCGGTTCGCCTTATTTTTTATGGCTGAATACATGGGTATGCTTATAATGGCAGCTATGGGTGTGGCTTGTTTTCTAGGCGGATGGAATCCGATTCCCGGACTCGGCTGGATTTTTCCGCCAGGGGTGTGGTGGTTTCTGGTTAAGATTTATGCTTTGTTTTTTATCTACTTCTGGGTACGCTCTACATTGCCCAGATATCGATACGACCAGCTCATGGCAGTGGGTTGGAAATTTATGATCCCCCTTGCACTGGCTAATATCATTATTACAGGGCTATGGAGTGTTATTTTTTAAGGTTTTTTAATGGCTGACTTGCTTAAGAAAATATTTCTTTACGATATCGCCCAGGGCATGGCGCTTACGCTCAAGGTCTGGATTAGCGGTCTTTTTGATCCTTTCAAAAAGGATAACAAAACCATTGTCACACGCCGTTATCCCAAGGAGAAAAGGCCGGCAGCAGCAGGTTTTCGCGGTCTTCATGCACTTGCCAAAGACGAAAACGGAAAGATGAAATGCGTTGGTTGCGGTATGTGCTCGGCTATATGTCCGTCCAAGTGTATACATATTCATACATCCGAAGGCCCGGACTTCAAGAAAACTGTCACCGGTTACCGTGTAGATGTTCTAAGGTGCCTGTACTGTGCGCTCTGTGTTGAAGCATGTCCCTACGGCGCAGTGGTTTTGACACCTCATTACGAATATTCCGGTTACAGCAGGGAGGATTTTATATACGATATGCCGAAGCTGCTTGAAAACTGGGATAAATACATGGCAGGCGAAAAAGGCAGCAACTATTTCGAGCGGTTCTGGACTCCAAAGAGGAAAAATTTTGATGGCTGAGATAACAGTGCTTCCTAAACTTTTTTTCTTTTATTTCGCCGCAATGATAACCGGCATTTCGGTTCTGGTGGTAACCAGGAAAAATCCGGTGCATAGTGTGCTCTGGATGTTGCTTCTTTTCTTCAATATAGCTGGTTTGTATCTGTTTTTAAATGCGGAGATGATCGCTGTTATCCAGGTTATCGTATATGCAGGGGCGATTCTGGTGCTGTTTTTGTTTGTGGTTTTGCTTCTGGATTTGAAGAAAGAGATAGCAGGCAAACAGTATACGGATATATGGTCGATTGCCATATCTCTGGTTGCCGGACTGTTTCTGCTTGTAATTATTGCGTTTCAGGCTTTTGAGATTGCAGAACCTCAAACAGAAATATTAAAAGGCTTTGGTCAGCCTGCTGCTATCGGGCAGATGCTGTATACCGAGTATCTGTTCCCATTTGAAGTTGCCTCTGTGATTCTGCTTGTGGCCATTATAGGCGCAATAGTTCTTGCAAAAAGAAAACTGAAGGGGTAGAAGAAAAACATAAGATGATTCCTGTTACATGGTACATGATGTTGTCAGCAACGATTTTCTGCATAGGAATCTTTGGATTTCTCGCAAGGCGAAACGTAATTATAATGTTCATCTCCGTAGAACTCATGCTAAATGCCGTAAACATCAACCTCGTGGCCATGAGCCACTATCTTCAAGATTTGCGCGGACAAATTCTGGTCTTCTTTATCATCGCTGTTGCAGCAGCCGAAGCAGCCATAGGGCTTGCAATAATAATAGCGCTCTTTAGAAACCGGGCTACGGTGCATGTTGATGAAGTCACGGAGATGAAGGGATGACTATGGACATCACAACCACGCATATGCTGATCCCGGGACTTCCGATTCTGGCTTTCCTGATCAACGGGCTTTTTGGAGCAAAGTGGATAAGGGAAAAGGCCCACTGGGTCGCCACGCTGGCAGTTGCCGGTTCCTGGATGCTCTCTGTTATGACGATTTTAAAGGTGATGCAGGGACATACTTACTACGGAGATATATATACATGGATATCTTCCGGAGGACTGAAAGTTGCCGTAGGGTTCAGCATAGATGAGTTAACAGCAGTGATGCTTATAGTGGTGACTACTGTGTCCACCCTGGTTCATTTATACTCGGTAGGCTACATGCACGGCGAAGAGGGGTACTCGAGGTTTTATGCCTACTTGAGCCTGTTTACCTTCTCGATGCTTATGCTTATTATGTCGAATAATTTTCTCCAGCTCTACTTTGGTTGGGAGGCGGTAGGACTCTGCTCTTATCTGTTGATCGGATTTTACTATCAAAAAGAATCAGCGGCCAAAGCAGGAATGAAAGCATTTATCGTCAACCGGTTTGGCGATTTCGGGTTCGCAATCGGACTTTTTCTTATTTATCTTACATTCGGCAGCCTTGACTACCAGACGGTATTTGCCGCGATTGATGGCTGGCAGATTCCTACTGTAAGCCTACTGGGCATTGATACTGACATGGCAACAGTGATTGCCCTTTTGTTGTTCTGTGGCGCAGTGGGTAAATCAGCCCAAGTACCTCTGCACGTATGGCTTCCAGATGCCATGGAGGGCCCAACCCCGGTCAGCGCCCTCATTCATGCAGCCACAATGGTGACCGCAGGCGTATTCCTGCTGGCCCGTTGTAATGCGATATTTAACCTATCTCCCACCGCCATGGCTGTGGTAGCGGTGGTCGGGGCCTTCACATCTTTGTTTGCAGCGACGATTGCTCTTGTGCAGAACGATATAAAGCGAGTAATAGCTTACTCCACTATCAGCCAGCTCGGCTACATGGTACTGGCCTGCGGCGTAGGAGCTTATTCCGCAGGCATTTTTCATCTTTATACTCATGCATTTTTTAAGGCTCTTCTTTTCCTCGGAGCCGGAAGTGTTATACATGCTGTTCATGACCAGGATATCCGGAACATGGGCGGACTTTTCAAACACATGAAGATCACGGCGATAACCTTCTGGATTGCCTCTCTGAGTATATCAGGACTACCGCCTCTGGCTGGCTTTTTCAGCAAGGACGAGATTTTATGGCTCGCTTACTCCTCGGGTGGCGGATTCGGAAAAATGCTTTGGGCCACAGGAACCCTTGTTGCGTTTCTGACAGCCTTCTACTCTTTCAGGGTTATTTTCCGTACTTTCCACGGTGAGTTCCGTGGAGGGGCGAAGAAAGAAGATCATCTGCACGAATCTCCGCTATCCATGACTATTCCGCTAATACTGCTTTGTACCGGGGCAGTTGCGGCAGGATGGATCGGTCTTCCGGCGCTTTGGGGGTTTGAAAACCATTTTGCTGAATTTCTAAAGCCGGTAGTAGGACATGTGGCAGCAGGCCATGGCGAATACAGCCACAGCGAGGAATGGATGATTATGGGAATATCAGTGGCGGTCGGTCTTTTGGGGCTGGGACTTGCCTGGGTTATGTATGCTAGAAAAAGTGAGCTGCCAGAACGGGTGGCCGGAGCACTTGCAGGCATGCCGTATAAATTGTTTATGAATAAATATTATGTGGATGAAATTTATAATTATCTTATTATCCGTCCCACGGTATGGGTGGCTAAAAACATACTGGTAGCTGTAACCGACGGGCTTATAATTGAGGGAATCGTCAACGGAATTCCAAGATCAATAGGCAGGTTCAGTCAGTGGGTACGAAAGGCGCAAAGCGGAGTGCTTCATCACTACGCAGCAGTGATTGTTTTTGGGGCCTTTATCATGATTGCAGTGTCCCTGATCTGGTCAGGGGGGAACTAGGGGTGGATTCGATTATACTAAACAGTCTCTCCTACCCGGTGCTTACAGTGCTGATTTTTATGCCCATAGTGGGTGGAATGCTGCTTATGCTGGCACCGCGCGCGGCGAATGCGGGGATAAAGTTCTGGGCGCTTGCGATAACTCTTTTGAACTTCATCCTAGCCATTCCGTTGTTAATAAATTTCGATAAGACAACCTGGAAGTGGCAGTTTGCCGAGTATCAGTCCTGGATACCAGCCTGGAATATTAATTACGCCCTTGGCATAGATGGAATAAGTGTGCTGTTTGTTATGCTGTCAGCCCTTGTTGGAATTCTCTGTGTGCTTATCTCATGGAACTCTATTACCACAAAGGTTAAAGAATTCTACATTGCTATTCTTTTCATAGAGGGAGCCATGATAGGAGTTTTCTGTGCTCTCGACTTTTTTCTTTTTTACATCTTCTGGGAGGCGATGCTTATTCCCATGTACTTACTTATAGGTATATGGGGAGGGCCAGGCAGGCTCTATGCCACTATCAAGTTTTTTCTCTTTACCCTGGCCGGAAGTCTTCTGATGCTTGTGGGTATTATTATTTTATATCTAAAATCCGGCGGAGTATTTTTTATTCCTGAACTCATGACGTTAAGTGGTTCGTATCCGCTTAAACTGCAGATTCTTTTGTGGTTCGCCTTTTTTGCAGCGTTTGCCGTAAAGGTTCCAATGTTGCCTGTGCATACATGGCTTCCTGATGCTCATACAGAAGCGCCAGTCGCCGGCTCAGTTATCCTGGCCGCAGTGCTGATTAAAATGGGGGCCTACGGTTTTTTGAGGTTTTCGATTCCATTTTTCCCCGAAGCCACAAAGCTGATGGCTGTTCCCATGATGGCGCTTTCAGTTGCAGCCATAATCTACGGAGCTGTTATATGTTTTGCACAAACCGATCTGAAAAGACTTATAGCCTACAGCTCAGTAAGCCACATGGGATTTATTACTCTGGGTATTTTTGCTCTTAATACTCATGGCCTTGAAGGAGGCATTTTGCAGATGGTCAACCACGGCGTGGTCACTGGTGGATTATTCCTTATGATCGGCATAATTTACGAGCGTACCCACAGTCGCGAGATTGCCTATTACGGAGGTATGGCGCAAAAACTTCCTGTTTATTCCGTATTCTTCCTGATTTTTACACTTTCAGCAATTGGTTTTCCAGCCACAAACGGTTTTATCGGCGAATTCCTTGTACTTCTTGGTGGCTTTACCAAAAACCGACTTCTAGGCGTCTTAGCTGTTACAGGTGTCATACTGGGTGCTGGTTATATGCTTGGACTCTACCGGCGGATGTTTTTTCAGCAGCTCTCAGACAATGTAAAAACACTGGTCGATCTAAATCCCCGCGAGGTCATAACACTTTTACCCATGTTTATACTTGTTTTCTGGATAGGGTTATATCCAAATGCTTTTCTAAGTTTCATGCACGCTTCCGTGGAACATCTGATCGAGCAGGTGAACCATGGATCTGGAGGGTTGAGCTTGGCCCAACTCCTTTTGGAAAAATAATTTTTATTTATTAACTTTTATTTGTTAACCACGAAGATAAAGAAGGATAAAGAATAAAAAAATGAATTTTCAGTTTCCTGATCTGACTCCTGTCCTGCCGGAGGCCTTTTTGGTTGTTGGTGCACTTATATTACTGCTGAGCGATCTGCTTATAAAGAACAAAAGCATAACCGCTTTTATCAGCCTTGTTCTTTTAGCAATCACAGGATTCGTTGTTTATATTACTCCCCAAAGTGTCACGTTCAGCGGCATGTTTTCAGCAGACGCTTTTGCTTCTTTCTTTAAATATATTTTTCTTATCAGCGCTGCTTTGGCGGTTCTTGTTTCCGGCAGATATTTGCAGGTTAGAAGCGAAGCGCATGGAGAGTACTACACGTTGATTCTCCTATCAACTGTTGGCATGATGGTTATGGCCTCTGCTGCAGACTTTATAACTCTTTATCTGGGACTGGAACTTATGGCACTGTCAACTTATGTGCTGGCCGGTTTCATCAGAAGTGAAACTAAGTCAAATGAATCGGCCCTGAAGTATTTTTTGCTTGGTGCATTTTCATCTGCTTTTCTGTTGTACGGTATCTCTCTTATCTATGGTTTAACAGGAACTACCCGGTTTAACCTTGTAGCATATAAAATTTTAGAAAACGGGCTTGTTGGTAATCCTGTTTTGCTCCTGGCTCTCCTGATGTTTGTTGTGGCATTCGGCTTTAAGATTGCGGCAGCACCCTTTCACATGTGGGCGCCTGACGTTTACGAAGGAGCTCCGACTCCGGTTACCGCCTTTATGTCAGTGGGACCCAAGGCTGCTGGTTTTGCTGTTATGGCCCGTGTTTTTCTAGTGGCACTGCACTCTCTACAGTCTGACTGGACAGCGGTTCTTGTTCCAGTGGCAATACTTACCATGGCAATTGGCAATATCATAGCTCTCAGCCAGCAAAATATAAAACGGATGTTGGCCTATTCGTCTATTGCCCATGCAGGCTACGCCCTAATAGGTCTGATTACTGGCACACCAGCTGGAATCAGTGCCATGATGAGCTATCTTATGATCTACGCTTTTATGAACGTAGGGGCCTTTTCAATTGTGATTCTTCTTGATAAAAGTGGAGGATCAACATCTGATCAATTGGATAGCTTCAAAGGTCTGGCCAAAACCCGTCCACTGCCAGCATTTTTGATGCTTATATTCATGTTTTCCCTTACCGGCATACCACCGACCGCTGGCTTTATGGGTAAATTCTACCTGTTTATGAGCGCGGTAAAAGCCGGGTATACCTCAGTGGTATTGGCTGCCGTGGTTTTCAGCGTAATATCAGCGTATTTCTACCTGCGCGTAGTTAGGCTTATGTATATGGAAGCGCCTGAAGAAGGAGAAACTCCTGTTCTTTCCAAATCAGTCACACCAGCCCCTTTAACAATAGCCCTTGCCATAACAGCCCTTGCAGTCCTGCTTATAGGGATTTATCCGAAAGCCCTGCTTGCACTGGCAAAAAGTTCTACACTGATGTTTTAAGGGCTTGTCACAAAATAACTTGCGTTTTTAGCGCTCAGTCAGCTTTGGATTAGATATGCCTGTACATAGCCAACTTTTGCAATGTTACTGCTTGTAAACCACACGTCCGCAGTCGTGCAAGTTGTAGCCGCCTAACTCCTCTACTGTCTTGCGGAACGTGTTGCTTTTACGGATGATCTTAAAGATTGCCTGTACTTTTTTATTTTCCATATGCGACTCAGGCACTACAAGATCGTACCTTTCACTGGCAACCGGAATAAAATCCAGGTTCAAAGCCACAGCCGCAGCCATGATAGCAAGCCCGGTGTCCGCAACACCGCTTGCCACAGCAGACGCTACGGTCATATGAGTATACTCTTCCCTGTCGTATCCATTTACCTGTTCCGGAGTAATACCAAGTTTTTTAAGGTGCATGTCTGTAAGAAGGCGGGTGCCAGCTCCCCGCTGCCGGTTAATAAATTTTAGATCCGATCGAGTTAAATCTTTTAATCCCTCCACGCCTTTTGGATTTCCTTTTGGCACAAGAAGCCCCTGCTCGCGGTGTACTAGGGTTATGAGTGTAAGAGGAATGCCTCCAAGAAATCTTTTTATAAAGGAAATGTTGTACTGACCTGTCTGCTCGTCCAGAAGATGAGTGCCGGCCAGATGAGCTTCTCCTCTCTTAATTGCCAGAATGCCTCCCATGCTGCCAACATGTGCCGACGACAGCCGGTATACAGGCCGTTGCCTGTGAAGCATGTTGGCAAGTACGTCAAGGGTGTTGTCGTGGCTGCCGATAAAAACCAAGGTGTTTTCGATTTCATCTTCGCTTCTAAGCAGCTCTACATTAACCTTGTTTCCTGCGCCGACGCCCTCGCTTCCTGCCGGTACTGTTACAATGCCGTCTGCCTGCACAAGAGACATCACAGCGCCTGCACCGCGGTTTGTCGGCGTGGCCATAAGGTTATCTCCTACTCGTCCGAGCTTGACACGCACAAACTCTTCTACACCCATCTTTGATGCCAGGGGGCGAGATAGCGTGGCAATAAGACTACCTGCACGTTCTGGCTGAGTCGCCTGTAAGGCGCTGATAAGCCTGCGCAGAAAAAGACGCATTGTGACAACTGCAGAAACAGGATAGCCTGGAAGACCAATTACCGGTTTGCCATTTACTATAGCCAGCAGAACCGGTTTGCCCGGTTTGATGTTTACCCCGTGAACAATTACTTCACCGAGCTCTCTTAATACGATGGATGTGTAGTCCTTGGAACCTGCGGATGCTCCGGCGTTTATAACCACAACATCGTAATCTAAGACACCTTGCGTGATAACCTGTTTCAGACTCTCACGCTCATCCGGTACTATCGGGTTTAGCACTGCCGAGGCTCCCCATTCCTTAAGATAACCTGTAAGGATGCGCCCGTTGAACTCTATGATATTGCCGGGCCGCAGCGGTTTGCCTGGCTGTACGACTTCACTTCCGGTGGGTATTACTATCACCGAAGGTTTTTTCCTCACCTTCACCAGATTAACTCCTGTGGCCAACATAGCTCCCAGGTCTATGGGCCGTATACGGTGTCCCTCGGTCAGAATCAGTTCAGTGGCAACAATGTCTTCGCCTATTGTACGTACATGTTTTAATGGTGTGACAGGGTTAATGATCTCCACCTCACTATCACCCACCGGCTGCACATCCTCAATCATAATTACGGCGTCGAATTCCGCAGGCAGGGGGTTGCCGGTATTTACGTATACGTACTGGCTTTGCTCTGCCAGACGTACCGGTTTAGACTCGGTTGCTCCGATGGTGTCTTTAAAGCGCACTGCAATGCCGTCCATGGCAGAGGCGTTGTAGAAAGGTGATGAACGAGGCGCATAAACCGCTTCGGCTGTAATGCGCCCCAGTGAATCATCAACCGGAATCTCTTCAGGCAGCAACGGCTCAAGACAGCCGTGACTGGTAAGAGCATTAGTCCACAGCTTGATGGCCTCATCAAGAGGAGTGTTATTTACAAAAACGTTTCTTTCTTTCATTCATTTCTTTTTTTAATATTTGTTTTCATTTTATTTCTTCTTATGAAAAAAGCCGAACTTCTGCTATTTCTCCTTCTTTTATTCCCTGCCGGTTTTCACTGATAACCACATAGCCGTCGGCTTTGACCAGGGTGGATATAGCACCTGATTTTCCAAGCACCGGATACGCCTCTGCGGGTTGGTCATCCGGTAACATGCGTATTTCTACACGGATAAAGTCTGTTCGTCCCGGCGCGGAGTTTATGTTTCTCATTATTCGGGCCTGAATCGTCCGCCACTGGGGAAGCTCTGATTTCTGAATTCCGGCTATATGTTTTAAGGCGGGTAGAACAAATAACTCGAACGAAACCGATGCAGAAACAGGATGTCCTGGAAGCCCGAAGACCGGCTTGCCTTCGGCTACAGCGATAATTACGGGTTTGCCGGGTTTTATCGAAACGCCATGGACAATAATTCCCGGCGGCCCCAAAGTATTTATTATCCGTTCGCCAAGGTCACGAGCGCCTACTGAACTGCTACCGGAAAAAAGCATGATGTCGTTTTCGTTAAGTGCTTTTCGGGCAACCTCCAAGAGTCTGGATTCGTTGTCTGGCACTATACCGTAATATGTCGGCAGAGCGCCGGCCTCGCTTGTGAGCTCTGATAAATTTATGAAGTTTATATCTCTAATTTTTCCCGGAGCCGGGGTTTCTCGAAAATGAACTATCTCGTCACCTGTTGAAAAAATACCCACCCTTACCTTTCTTCTGGCCACCAGGCTGGCAATGCCAAGACCTGCCAGCAGACCCAGGTCCTGCGGGCGAAGCCTGTGCCCCTCAGGAAGCAGAATTTGGCCTTTTGAAACATCTTCACCTGTTGCAATCACATTGCCGCCTTCTGCCACAGCCTGTACAACTTCTATCATGCGTTCGTCCACATTCACCGTATGTTCAAGCATTACTACCGCGTCGGCACCAGGCGGTATGATACCTCCCGTGGCTATCTTGAAGCATGTTCCGGGCATTGGTCCATCAACGGGAAGTTCGCCCATCCGTACCTCTCCACTTACCTCCAGGTAGGCAGGCAGACCCTCTGATGCGCCGAATGTATCACGCGCTCTGACAGCATAGCCGTCCATTGTTGAGCGTGGATATGCAGGAAGGTTTTCCGGTGACCGGACTTCCTGTGAAGTGATACGGCCAAGCGCCTCCTCAAGAGGAAGTTGTTCTTCCTCCAGGTTGCTTGGCAAGAGATGCAGGCGCATAAGGCGTAGGGCCTCGGCCAGGGACACAGTCGCACTGCGACCTAGCATGTCAAAGGTTGTGCTCATTTTTTTATTTTTTCTTTTTTTTGATCGGACAGATCAGACCAATCGGACGGATCAGACCGATCAAAACATTAAATTACCAACTAAACTCTAGTCTTTTCCTCTCACCCGCCAGGGGTGAGAGTATATGTTCATCCTGTTTCCGCGGGCGAAACCTATTAGTGTAATACCATGGTCCTCGGCATATGAAACCGACATACAAGTGGGCGCTGCACGGCTTATAAGTATAGGTATCCGGCTTCGTATAACCTTTGTCATAATCTCCCCTGACACCCTGCCGCTTGATATGAGAATCTTGTCGTCCATGGGGATGCCGGCAAGAAATGCCTTGCCGATAAGTTTATCTACGGCGTTATGTCGGCCCAGATCCTCAGAGAACAGGCTTATACGGTCCCCTACCACGAGCGCTGCGCTATGAACTCCGCCAGTAGTTGCATAAAGATCAGAGATACCTTTAAAGTCACGCAGGAGAGTTTGGATAAGCTCGGGCGAAATACTAAGTGATGCCCGGTTTACCGGTAGTCTGCTTAATGCTTGCGCGCCAGTGAAGGTTATGCCCTGCCCGCAACCGGATGAAATTGTTTTTCTGCGATGTAGTTGCTTTTTATTTTCGACCGAGCCGTCTATGCGAACCGAGACTGAGGCGGCAGGCTCATCAATTTCCACGGACATAAGTGCCCGGTCATGCGGCATTAAAAAACCCTCGGAAATAAGAAAGCCAACAGCCATGGAGTCCAGTTCAGTAGGCGTACACAGGAGCGAAACCAAAACCTCGCCGTTTACGTAAAGGGTAAAGGTCATTTCGGTGGCAACTTGGTCTACCAGCTCTTCAACTCTGCCACCTTTCACTCTTAAAATTAATGTATCACTTGCCCCATTCATAATAAGAAATATACCATAAGGTAGCAATACTGATATCGTAAATTTGTTTTAACTTCTATTTTAAATGGCAATATAAAGTAAATTTTTTTGTATTTGGCCTTAACTTAGAAGTTACCACTGTTTCTTTTAACATGTTGATAATGTTAAGATTTATCCCTATGTCGAAAAGGAGATTTCTTTAATGAAAAACAAAGTCACAATCGTTGGAGCCGGAAATGTCGGGGCATCTACGGCGCAGCTTATTGCACAGAAAGGTCTTGGTGATGTAATACTGCTGGATATCACGGATGGAATTCCACAGGGCAAAGCTCTTGATATGGCACAAGCTTGTCCCATTTGGGACTCTTCATCTTCCGTGACCGGAACTAATGAGTATTCTGAGACCGCTGGTTCTGATCTTGTAATAGTTACCGCAGGTCTTCCCAGAAAACCTGGAATGAGCAGAGACGACCTTTTACAGGCAAACGCAAAAATAGTAAGGTCGGTGGCTACGGAGATACAAAAAACTTCACCTGAGGCTGTTGTCATAGTTGTCAGCAATCCAATGGATGTAATGGCCCAGCTTACATGGCAGGCAACCGGATTTCCGGCCCGTAGAGTAATCGGTATGGGTGGAATTCTTGATTCGGCGCGTTTCAGGAGCTTTGTCGCTATGGAGCTGGAAGTTTCTGTTCGTGATGTTTATGCCCTTGTCATGGGCGGACACGGAGACTCAATGGTACCCTTGCCGCGCTACACCACAGTAGCAGGCATTCCGATCACGGCACTCATCTCCGGAAAGCGGCTGAAAGCACTCATAGAACGAACCCGCTCAGGTGGAGCAGAGATTGTGGGATTGCTGAAGACCGGAAGCGCCTATTACGCTCCGGCTGCTGCTGCTGCCGAGATGGCAGAGGCGATACTTTTTGACGAAAAACGTATATTTCCCTGTTCTGCCCTGCTTGAAGGGCAGTATGATATAGAGGGTGTATACTCTGGAGTGCCGGTGAAGTTGGGTGCTTCCGGGGTAGGGAAGATCCTTGAATTAGATCTGTCTGAAGAGGAACTTCACGCCTTTAGCGCTTCGGCAGAGGCTGTTCGATCATCGGTTAAAACATTATTGCAACAGTGACTATCATTGCAATAATTGCCTCAGCCGCCGCCGTAAGCGTGCAGTCCGGAAAGAAGCAGGTTTACTCCAAGATAGGTGAAAACAACAGAAAGAAAGCCTATTAATGACAAAACCGCTGTTTTTTTGCCCTGCCAGCCTCTCATTAAACGGCTGTGCAGATACAACGCGTATACAAACCAGGTTATAAGTGACCATGTTTCCTTCGGGTCCCAGCTCCAGTAAGTACCCCAGGCGCTGTCTGCCCAGATCGCTCCGGTTATTATACCGAGTGTAAGCAAGGGGAAGCCGGTCGCGATGCTTTTGTAAGTAATTTCGTCAAGCATGTCGGCTGACAGGGAGAAAAACGACAATGGTTTTTGAAGCGACAGCCCAAAACGCCATATGATAAAAAGTAGCGCCGGATAAGCCAGAGCAGTCCAAAACCAAAACGAAGACGTCTGCGTCGGTTGCAGATCCGGCATAAACAGGGTTCTTGTAGTCATAAGAAGCAAGGTCCAGACAAATAAGCTGAATGTGAACGACCAGAACAGGTACGATGGAGCCTTTCGCTCGGTTGAGGCAAGTATAAGATGTATATTGGCTGTGCCGTAAGAAACAGCAAAGGCCCCGTAACCGAAGAAACTTATAAGCACATGCGCGATCAGCCAGTTTGACTGAAGCGCAGGCACAAGCGGAGAGATATCTTTAGACATTCCCTGCATCTCGATAAAGGCCAGAGCCAAACCGGCAATTGGGGTTACGAATGCGCCTAGCGATCTGTTTTTATATACAAACTCTATTATTAAATAAATTATAATCAGCGACCAGACAAAAAAGACAAGTGACTCATAGAGATTTCTAAGCGGAGCCGACCGTGCAACGCCAAGCAGAAATGAACTGTCTGGCGAGAAATGCATCCATTGAGTATAAGATTCGCTCCACCTAACAAGAATTGCAGCCGTCTGCGCTGTAAAGCCCATAATGGTGATTCCGGTGGCTGCGATTCCTATTCCCTTGTTTTTGAAGGCCAAGTAGGCGACATAGGCGATCATGGCCAGGATATATGCAAACGTTGAGACGTTAAAAAGCTCTGAACTTTCCATTATTTTTTTCCTCCCAGCCTTAATTCTATATGAGAGATCATACTGTCAACATCCCTCTGAAACGAATGCCTGTTCTTATGCGCACTGGCTCCTAGCAGCATATTGGTCCGGCCCTTATCAGGCCTGGCCTGAATGAGAATCCATATTTTACGATGGCTCATGAAAAATGCCACATACAGGGCCAGCGACATTAAAATACATCCCAGGTAGACAAGCCACACACCCGGATCCTTACGTACCTGAAGTCCGGTGTACTGCGCCCCCCAGTAATGCATAAATTCAAGAGATACTCCTTCATCAAGCTTGCCGGTTTCGGGGTATCTTTTCCATATCCAGCCAACCTTTACTCCCTTTTCAGTGGTGTACTGGATCTTAACTGCCGGATTATTCATCGACTCGGCATAGGTGAAAAGTTGTCCTGTCTGGCGGTCCGAGGCCAGGGCAGGAGAGAAGTCTACTATTGTAGCGGTATGTTCAGTGCCTGGAATCTGGAATGTTTTATTTTTTCTGGCCCAAATCAGTTCTTCCGTTCTTCCCGGAACAATTGCCTTTAAAACAAGCCAGCCATCTGACGGATTTGGATTAAAGCCGAAACTGGACTGGTAGAATGTAATTCCATTGTATTTCAGCGGGTCGTTAACACGAATCCACTTCTTAAGCACTTCCTTGCCGTTTTCGTAAATCGATAGCTCGCTCTTAAAGAGTTTTGGCATGTCCGAGCCGCCGTAGAATTCGGTTTCATACCAACTGCATTTTATTGTAAAGCCAAGCGGAATTGGTTTACCGCTTCCATACTGATACGCCACATCCGAGGTTGAACCTTCTGTAAGGTTCAACCCTCCTTTAAATCCCCAGACAACCCCGATGATTGCGCCGAGAAAAATAATCAAAATACTGGAATGAACAACATAAACGCCTAACCGGGAGTATGCTCCCTTCTGCCCGTAAACCTGCAAAGAACCGTTGTCTTCTTTGCTGACATTAGGAAAAAATCCCTTGGACTTTATCACTTCTTCCACAGCCTTACACACGTCTTCCGGATTTGCTGCCAGGCTTGATTCGCTTTTAATACTTAGGTTTCGAATTACGTTTTCCTTAAGCGGAATCATTGGATCGGTAACCAGCTTCCAGATGCGAGGCAGGCGATCGAAAGAGCAGACCATCAGGTTAAGCGAAAGCAGACAAAGAAGTAACAGGAACCACCAGGAGTGATACATGTTCATAAATCCCAACGCATCAAGAAATCTGTAAGCAGCAGGTGCCATAGATTCCCCGACAAAAGTAGAAATTACCTGTATATTCCGGGCCTTAATCGCGTTTTGCTCAATAACCGTGCCAACAATTGAAGTGAGTGCAAGCATAGCAATCAGCACAATAGCCAGCCTAACCGAAGAGAACAGGTTCCAAATTTTGGCGACTATCGAAAGGTCTTTTTTGTTTTTTTGGCTCATAGCTGTTTAGTTTTACGAATGTTTACAAACGTATTATTGTACACAAAACTATTACTAAAGATCTCTTACCGGTTTTTCAAAAAATATTCAAAAATATCCAGTTTATAAATATTAAAAATTATTAACAACGAATAACATGAAGAACACAAAGAGCACAAAGGATTTTTTTAGAAATTTTTAAAGACAGCAGCCCTTTTGGTTGTTTTCTAGAATACCTGGGCATGGTTTTTGTTGTCAATTTTACGACTTGTTGTTTCAAGACATGCTTGAGCTGTTTCTGCTGTGGTTAAATTCGCTTGGCCCTAAAGTATCCAGTTGATACTGCCGAAAAAGAGAACTAAGTGACAAAATTTGTCAATAGATTTTACTTGCAACCCCTTTTGTGTATAATGGGCTTCTCTGGTAAAAGCCATGATATTATAAGGTTTTTACGGAAAGGTTACGCTTTGGCATACTTGTTGCTAAAGAGATTAT
>VAPH01063121.1_pt1 | contig 37153 bp, 33 predicted proteins | sample 3393861 | NCBI WGS metagenome assembly VAPH01 (sample SAMN08290439, study PRJNA428436) | hydrothermal vent metagenome | isolation source: Deep-sea hydrothermal vent chimney | place: Atlantic Ocean: South-mid Altantic Ridge | reverse complement strand
TTTTCTGCCTTTCAGAATTTCCTCAACCAATTTAATTTTTTTACAAGCAAAGTTAGGCACATAAATTGCTACTATAAAAAATTATAGTACTACAGTTGTCTGTTTGTTTTATCTAATATAATATTTTTTGATGCAAATGTTTGCAACTGGACTATAACTCTGGTTAGAGCGCATAATTTCAGGAGGAATCAAGTTTTATGTTGAAACGAATCCCGGGCATACTAATAAGTACGTTTTTTTTACTGATGCTGGTTGGGGTTACATCCGCCTTTTCCGGTGAGGCAACGTCTGGCAAAACATCGCAAGTGCTTGCTTGTATGAGTACCCATATCAAGCCCTACGAGAATGCGCTAAGGGGATTTCAAAAGGTTTGCGATTGCGATGTCAGAAAAATTGTTTTTTCAGAGACCGGTCCCTACTTTGACTTGTCAAAGGAAATCGAAGCCACACGCCCCGATATGGTGCTTGCCATAGGGACTAAGGCCCTTACCCAATTGAAGAATAAATTAAAAGGTAAACACGAAAGCATAAGAAACATTCCTATAGTCTATATGATGGCTCTGAATCCTGAACCTTTGACTTTCGGGCATAAAAACATAACCGGAGTCAGGATGATCACATCCCCGGGCAAACAGCTTACAGCGTTTTTAAGGGCGATTCCTCTTATTCAAAGAGTCGGTATTGTGTATAACCCGGCTAAGTCGGAAAAATTTGTGGAAGGGGCTGTTGCAGCGGCTGCAAAAGTAGGTGTTGAACTTCTTATAAAAAAAGCTCAAAAGCCTGAAGATGTTCCCGGACTTGTCAATGAGATGGCTGGGAAGATTGATGCCTTCTGGATGATTCCAGATGCTTCCGTGGTTATGTCCGAATCGGTGGAAGCAATTCTTCTTTTTTCTTTGGAAAATATGGTGCCGGTACTCACCTTCTCAGAAAAACACCTCGAGATCGGCGCACTTATGTCAATGAGTGTGAGTATCAATGCGGCAGACATGGGTAGGCAGGCAGGCGAGATGGCTGAAAGAATTTTGCACCATGGTACAGACATCGCTTTTATCGAGGCTGCTTATGCTGAAAACGGTACTCTCATGGTCAACCAACTTGTAGCGCAGAGTCTGAATATTTATATTGTATATGATTTGCCTGAATATAAGCCTGGAATTAACCGGGTAAAGGAGAGTGAATAAAATACACCTTCCTGCATGGCTTGGCAAACGTTTCAGCTTAAAAGTTTTTCTTGCCGTAACCAGCCTGATAATTACAATTTCCGTCTTGTTTACGCTTTTCGATTACTGGTCTCAGCGTATGACCTTTGTAGAAGATTTGCGATCAAGAGGGGAGGTGATGATAAGACTGCTTGCCTACAGCTCACGGCTTGCAGTATTTTCTGAAAATGAGCGAATGCTTAATGAGGCGATGCAGGGAGCGCTTGTTCAGCAGGATGTAGTATCGCTTTCCATGTTCAGAGCTGATGGCACAGTGCTCAAGCATAGGGGGGAGGATAACTTGCCTGTTCTTGCATTACAACAGAAAAAAGAAGAGAATTCACCCGAAAAAATTATCGAACGTATAAAGCAATCTTTCTCTCAAAGCTCATACTCGATTGTACTGGATTTCCCTGAAAGTATAGAGTTTTGGGCACCGGTACTGTCTCGTCCGTCTAATTTTGAAAATTTTGCAGGAGACAAAACAAGTGTCCTCCCTCCACGAATTATCGGCTTTGTCTGCTTGACAATGTCAAAATCTGCCATAAACAATAAAGTTGCTTCTCTTGTGCGAAGTCATTCATTTATAGCGCTTCTGTTTATGTCATTTGCGGTTTTAATCTCATCCATGGCGGTCAAGAGAGTTATGCAGCCACTTAAGAACTTGACGGCAGCGGTTACTTCCTTTGGAATGGGAAAGCCGGTAGAAATGGTTCCGGTGGAAACCAGTGACGAAATAGGAAAGCTGGCAACGGCATTCAACCGCATGGCGAAATCTTTGTCAAAGAGGGACGCTGAAAAAAAACGTCTTGAGGAACAGCTCAGGCACGCGCAGAAGATGGAGGCAGTAGGTGTTCTTACAAGCGGTATAGCCCATAACTTCAATACCATTCTCACAGTTATAAGGTATAACGAAAGACTCATCCAGATGCGTATAAACGGAGACGAAGAGCTTTCACGATATGTTACCACGATATCCGGTGCAGTGGATAGAGGAACGCAATCAGTGGGAAGTCTCATGGCATTTAGCCGGAAACAGAAGGTAAATCCTGTGCCCACGGACTTAAACAAAATTGTCGAGGGCATGGGAAACCTTCTTACCCCGGTTCTTGGTAACAGTATTGAGGTTATTTCAGAAATTCATGATCATCCAATTATCGCCAATGTTGATGTCGGCTCAATAGAGCATACGCTTATAAATCTGGCCACTAACGCGCGTGATGCTATGCCAAATGGCGGGGTTTTACGTATAAAAGCCGAATTGGCCGAATTGGATGCAAGGTTTCTAAACAGAGACACATCCGGGAAAGCAGGTCTGTATGCTGTTATTTCTGTTAGCGATATTGGGGTAGGAATGCCTGAGGAGATAGTCGAGAGGATATTCGATCCTTTTTTTACCACAAAAGAAGTTGGCAAGGGAACAGGGCTGGGTCTTTCGGTGGCTTATGGTATTGTTGAACAGCACGATGGACACATATGGGCCGACAGCCTACCCGGAGAGGGAACTATTTTCAGAATTTATCTTCCGGTAGTTGAGGGAAATAACTGATACTTTTACTTTATCAGCAGGTAGAGAAACTGAATTTATGAACAAAATACTTATAGTTGACGACGAAGAGCCGGTGCGGGCCGGACTGCGGGATATTCTTAAAGCCCACGGATTTGCTCCAATCGAGGCTGCAAGCGGCAAAGAGGCCCTAAATACTTTTTCAAGAACAAAGCCTGAGGCTGTGCTTTTGGATTTGAGAATGCCGGGCATGGACGGCATGGAGACACTCCGTGAGTTTGTAAAATTGGACTCTGAGGTGCCTGTAATCATGATAACCGCTTACGGAGAGGTGGACAGCGCTGTAGAGGCCATGAAGCTTGGGGCTTACGATTTTTTTACAAAACCACCTGAAATCGACAGACTTATAACATCTGTAAAGAGGGCTGTTCAAAAGTTCGACCTGGAGAGAAAGATAAAACAGCTTGATATAGCTGTAGAATCCTCCCTTGAGTGGCTTCTGGGCAGAAGCCGGGCCATGAAGAAGGTGATAGAGCAGATACGTCAAGTCGCCTGGAGTGAGATGTCTGTGATCATACAGGGTGAAACCGGTACAGGTAAGTCTTTTGTAGCCAGGGCCATACACACTGAAAGTTCGCGTAATAAAAAATCTTTTATTACCGTGGATATGGGTGTTATACCTGAAACCCTGGTGGAAAGTGAGCTTTTCGGGCATGAAAAAGGCGCTTTTACAGGTGCGGATAGAAAAAGAATCGGACACTTTATGCGTGCCAAGGAAGGAACCCTGTTTATCGACGAGGTTCAAAATATGACGAACTTTGTTCAAAGCAAACTTTTGAGAACCGTTGAGCAGAAAAAGGTTTATCCGCTTGGAAGCACCAAAGGTGTGGATGTCAATGTCAGGATTATTGCGGCAACCAATGTGAGTCTCAAACAGGCAATGAAACAGAATAAATTTAGGGCAGACCTGTTCTTCCGCCTTGGAGAATTCCTAATTGTAATTCCCCCTCTTCGCGAACGTGGTGAGGATATACTTGTTCTTGCCGAAAAGTTCCTTACAGAAGCCGGCTCGGAGTTCCAAAAGCCGGTGCGTGGCATTAACGAAAGTGCCCGGGACCTTCTCAGACAGTACCACTGGCCTGGTAATGTCAGAGAACTCAAAAATATAATAAGAAGAGCGGTGCTGCTTTCGACAGATGGAGTCCTCACAGCTAGGCATCTTGATTCCTCCATCCATACAAAACAACTTGTAAACGCGGCAGGATTCGACAATAAGATCCTAAAACCGACGGTTGAAATCAACTGGCCGCTTCCGCCACTTAAAGATATCTCTGCCATAGCCGTGCGCGACGTAGAGATGAAAGTTATCAAAGAGGTCCTAGTTCGTACCGGTGGAAACAAGTCCAAGGCGGCGGCTCTCCTCCAGGTTGATTATAAAACCATTCTTGCCAAAATTAAGACATACGGGCTTTGAATAATCACTCCTCCCCTCTGATTGTATGCTCATAACTATGGAATGGATTCCATAAAACTATGGAATCCATTCCATAGTCCATTGGATTCCATAGTTACTCTCCAGTTCTCTCATTATAAGTATATTCAGTATGGCATAGATATTGCTATATTTATAATAATGCCTACTTTAATAAAGCTCAAAACTAGCTATTTGGTCTGAAAAAATAGTTTTTTTAGGCCCTGGAGAAATAGTCTTGTCAAATACAGATACTGGCAGAATCCTTGTTATGGATATCGAAAGCATAGTAAGAACAGCAGTGGGTAAAATGTTGAGATGTGTAGGATATCAAGTGGAACTTGCAGCAAATGGTGAAGAGGCAGTCCGTTTATACAGGGAAAGCATAGAATCAACCAATCTTTTTGATGCGGTTGTTATGGACCTTATAGCTCCCGGAACAATGGAAGGTGCTGTTGCAGCTCAAAAAATACTTGATCTTGATCCTCATGCCAAGCTGGTTCTTTCAAGTGCATATTCGAGTGACGCGGCTTTATATGATTACAGAAAAAATGGTTTTCAGGCTGCTGTCAGTAAACCTTACAAAATGGAAACACTGCATGAAGTATTGCAACGTATAATAAGTAAGTCAAAATCAGGCATAGCGTAAAAATATTGCAGGAGGTACGCCGGAATGGTGATTACAGAAAACAAAGATGATATTGCAATTAAAGAGAGGAAGCAGTTGCTGAATTTTAGGCAGGAAAATGCCGGAAGTGTGGGAGTTCTCGATATTGAAGGCGAGATGACAGTTGGGAATGTGGCCGAATTAAAGGCGATGCTGATGCAGTCTCTAACAAGTGTGGATCATTTGGTACTGAACCTTGAAAAGGTAACCATTGTCGATATCTCGTTATTTCAGGTACTTTGTTCAGCACATCGAACCTCGGCAGGACTAAAGAAAAACCTTACGATAGTGGGCGAACTTCCAGAGCCACTCAAACAACTAGTTGAAATAGCGGGTTTTGAACATAACAGTGGTTGTGCTTCCAGTGCGTGCGATACATGTCTGTGGACAGATAGAGTAATTTAATCTATTCAGGGATTTTATGCACAAGACATACATACAAGATTCCCATCGTGAAGTCGTATACGCGGCTCCATTGTCTTCTCTCCGCAGGAAGAACACCGTATGGATGGATAAATTCTTGCCTTTGCCGGAAGAGTTTCTGAAGTTTCTAAAATTGGTGTTTTCTTTAGCATTCTATCTTCGGAAGCATCAAGTATACTTCTGACCTTTTTAGCCTTATTCTCAGCAATACTCTGCATTAGATCATCAGAGCGGTCACCAGAAATGTGTTTTTTGCGGGCGGCAGTCTCTTGCGGAGTTTCTTCGTATTCGAAGTCAACTGAAATACGCACTCCTTTACCGGTTGAGCGATTAATAAATGTGTAAACAGACTTTCCGAGATCCCGGAATATCAGGTTTCCCTTGCCAAAGGTGCATCCAGTCATAACCTGTATGGCATCCACAGAACAAGAGTCGTTCTCGACTATAGCCACAAGTTCTTCGTCTTGTGACCTTGGCCCGAGTTCCTTAAGAGCGGTTTTTGCAACACGGTATCCGTATGCCAGGCCTGGGCATATATGCCCGTGAAATTCCACAACCTTTTTTAGATCATCGCTAAAGTTCATAGTAACCGCCTTTATTTCTATGGTTTACTAAATAGCTGCCTTACTTTTAACCTGATGCATAAAAGCTTCTAACTGGATTGCCATTGTGGTCGATTCAGTTCCGTCGTAGGCGATATTTAGATAAGGCAGGCCGTAATCTTCTTTCACAGCTTTAAGAATAGCTCCGGCGATGTTGCCGGGCATACATCCGAAAGGCATTGCATTAATTACACCAGAGGCTCCTCTTGCCACAAGGTCAACCGCTTTTGCCACACTCAGGATCGCCTCCCCTTCAAAAGACTCGTCAATATATGGATAAGCCAACCGAAGAAGTTTATTCACAGGAAGTTCATGAAGTGTTCTAAAGTTACCGTTAAAAGCATTGGCATACTGATGTTCAATTTTGTACTGAAATCTGCGCGTCATGTATTCAGTAAACAGAGAACCCCACTGTTTTTTCTGGCGTGCCAGATTAATACCCATGTGATTAAGATACAAAAACCATTCAGATATGGGCGAAAGCCAAACCTCTCCACCAGCCTCCTCGATTTTACGAACCAGGTTTTCGTTTGAATACACGTTAGAACGCACATATATCTCGCCTACCAAACCAACCAACGGTTTTCTGTCTTTATACTTCTGGATTCTGCTAAATTCTTTCCCCGCATCTTTCATCAGATCCGGCATTATGCCGTTTCCACCCTTAACAGTATTGCCGACTTTCTCTAAAAATATCTCGTACAGAGCATATGTTTCGCCTTCGTTTTTTTCATACGGTCGGGTTTCATGCAGACATTTAAGAAGAAAATCGGTAGCCACTATTCCAGACATGGCAAGTTTAACGAATTTACTGCCGACAAAACCCATCTCTTTGTAAAAACCGGCTTCCTGAACAGGAGCGACTATGGGAACATTTTCAAGATCCAGTTCATCCAGTATCAATCGTTGATAGGTATTATATTGTCCGAAGCGACAAGGACCGGTTCCGGAAGGCATGAAAAATGCCGATTTATCCGGCTCGAAATCATGTTCCATTACCTTTTTAATCATGTCTCCGGTGGTTACTGTATATGGGTAGCACTCCTTGCCTGAAACGTACTTCCTGCCAATTTCAGTGGAGCTGCTATCTGGAAGTGGTAGTGTCTCGGCATCCATTCCGCAAGCCTGAAATGCAGCTGTAAGCGAAAGTGTATGATCACACATGCGGGGCACATAGATATTTCTGTCCTGCAATTTTTTACCTGAGAGATTTTTTCTTGTTTTCCTGTTGCTTGAAAAGACGTCAGTATCCAGATTTTCGAGGCTATCCAGAAATGCTTCGCATCTGGTTACAGCACCGGCATCAGCAGAGTGCTCGTCTATTTCGAGTTGCAGAAAAGGCTTGCCGGATAGTTTTTCCTTAAAAAATTTCAGAATAAAGGAATCTGGACCGCAGGAGAAGTTGGTAATGAATATTGGAAACAGTTTGGAATTATCCTTTATTATCTTTGCCGCCTGTAAAAGACGCTGTCCGGAACGCCAGTACATGCCGGACCATTCGTCAGTAATATCTGCTTCATGGAGAGGCAGAAAGTCCATAGGTATGGGCAGAACCTCAAGGTCTATCAGCTTTTTAGGAATATTCAAATTCATCGCAGGATCAAAGGCATTGTATGCACGGCCCACCACTACAACCGCTCGTGAAGAAAGATTTTCAAGCAGACTTCTGCCTCTTTTCTGGAGTTTTGCCTGAAATTCCCTTTGAGACTTCCAGGCCGGAGGAAGAGCACGCTTGATCTCAGCTTTTCGCACTCCAAATTGCTTTAGCGTCCGATAAAGCTCACTAACAAGATATGACTGCCCCTGCTCAAAATCCACAATCGGAACAACAGCCGGATATCTTCCAAGTGCAACCGAACTCATATATGGAATTGTCTGCACATAGGGGCAAGATATTGCACGTGAAAATGCCTCATCCTCGGAATTTAAACCTATCATGCTTGGAACAAACACCGCATCCACACCCTCATCCAGGAGATACTTTATATGACCATGAGCCACTTTCACGGGGTAACATGTTTCAGCCTGTACCACTTCCAAGCCGGAGTGTATAACCTTTGTATTTGTCTCGGGTGAAAGAACAACATCAAATCCAAGCTTCCAGAGCAGGTGGCTCCAAAACGGCAGGAACTCATTAAAGAAAAAAACAAGTGGAAGACCGAGTTTGGCCTTAAACGGTTCTTTTCTATTTTTTGATTTTTTTGACTCATGCCTATGAGTTTCAAAAAGCCAGGTGGCCCGCTCTTCAAAAAGATTCGGAATTTGGGATTCAGTTGTTCCACAAACGGATGTAGAACTTTCACTACTCGGAGTTGAACCATTACGCTTTATGTCGTACTTTTCACACCTGCCTCCGTAAATCAGATTCTGCTTTTCGCCTTCGACTGTAACAGTATTAATTTCGCATAGATTATCACATGACTTACACTCAAACGATTTGATGGAGTAACTGCGTTTCCAGAGATCAAAACCCTTGAACCGGCTTTTTGGTGCCTCCATTTTAAGTGTCTGGTTCCCTTTTGATGTCATGCTGCGCATGGCAATCAAGGCCATTCCAATGGCTCCGGTAACATCGTGATGTGGTGGGACCGTCACATTCAGTCCGAGAACTTTCTCAAAAGCAGCAACAACGGATTTATTGAACGCTGTGCCGCCCTGGAAAAATATGTTCTTACCGATTCGGCGGTCGCCCACAACCCTGTTTAAATAATTTTTTACGATGGAATAAGAAAGCCCGGCTAAAAGATCACGTTTGCCTGCTCCTTTTTGAAGGCGGCTCATCAGGCTGTTTTCCATAAATACCGTACACCGTTCACCTAGCGGACAAGGAGCATCCGCACACATAGCCTCCTGTGCAAACTCTTCTTTCACGCTCACAGATAATTTTTCGGCTTGCTCTTCAAGGAACGATCCTGTGCCGGCTGCGCAGGCCTTGTTCATCTCAAAATCCACAACCACACCGTCTTTAAGACCTATGTATTTCGAGTCCTGACCCCCAATCTCAAATATGGTGTCAACGTTAGGGTCGATAAAAGCCGCTGCAGTGGCCTGAGCCGTTATTTCGTTTTTGACAATATCAGCTCCCACATAATCAGCAATCATGTAGCGGCCAGATCCTGTTGTACCCAAGCCGCAAATCTCGACCTTATCTCCTATTTCCGAGGCGACCTCTTCCAGGCCTGTCATTACAGCTTCGATTGGTCGACCAGCCGTGCGTAGGTATCTTTTTGCCAGAAGGTGTCCCTCTGAATCTACTACGGCAAGGTTAGTACTTATAGAGCCTATATCAATTCCCAGATAGGCTTTTTCTCTGTCTGGGCCGGAAACCCGGTGTATGGGATATGAAACTGTGTGACGCGACCAGAAATCCTTATCATCATCCAGAAGTCTGTTCAGGCTATCACCGCTATATGACTGGTTTTTAATGGATTTTTCAAGGAGTTGCGGGTTAAATGTGGCAAGTTTATCCAGTTCGCCACTAGCGTTCTTTTCCAGATCTGACAACACAGCGCCTATTGCTCCCATAAGGGCGTGGTGTTCGGGACGCACAAGCTCATCCAACTCGAAGATCTCTTTAAATGCCCTGACCATCCCCTCATTGGCCGCTACTCCACCCTGGAATGCAACAGGAGCATCGATATTTCTGCCCTTACAGATGGAACTTTTGAAGTTCCTGGCTACAGCAAAACAAAGACCGGCTACTATATCTTCAACAGGAGTAGCGATCTGTTGGAGATGAATCATATCGGACTTTGCAAAAACGCTGCACCGTCCAGCAATCCGTGGAGGATTTTTTGAACCAAGAGCCATCTTCGAGAATTCTTCGATGCTCAGACGAAGTCGTTCCGCCTGCTGGTCAAGAAACGATCCAGTGCCAGCAGCGCACATGGCGTTCATAGAGAAATCCTTTATTTTTCCATCGGACAGCACAATGAGTTTAGAATCCTCTCCGCCCATCTCTATAATGCTCTGTATATGAGGGAACAGCCTAAGCGTTGCAGTGGCTTGTGCTACCAATTCATTTACAGGTTTGGCAGCAAGAATAGAACCCAGAAGCTTACCCGCGGATCCGGTAACGCTTACTGTACTTGCCTTTATACCAATAGATGATAAAATGTCATCTAAAGCCGCAAGAGGTCTGCCATAGTGCCTTACGTAACACCAATCCAGAACCGACCCGTCGGACTCGATCAATGCAGCCTTTACACTTACCGAGCCTGCATCAATACCAAGATGTTTTATTTTTTCAACCATCTTAAGATGCCCCCTAACCAAGACATTTGTGGAATAACAAGCATTAATAAAATAATTACTAAAGAATAAAAAACGGGCTTTTAGCCGCTCGCCTTATTCTCCCTTAAAGTCTACTATATAACTACACAGTAAAAACAACTCAAGCCCTGTGAATACGGCCTCCGAAAAACTGCCCCGTAATAGCTGCCAGGACAAACACCGGAATAACTCTGTAGTCAAGGCCTGAGACGATCCGGGTAAGAATGATGAAGGGTACCGGGATATGAATACAAAATAACCACCAGAGGGAATATTTTTTCGCCCTATCCCTCATATATCCGAAGGGAAGATTTAAAATTAACGTGATAAACGCAATCGTAGTAATTAGTCCGATTCGTTCTATTTCAAACAATACTAATCTCCTCTGTTGAAGTTTGAATGGTGAATAGTGAAGGGTGAAAAAACAGTCTTTCGCCTATTTTGCCTGAATATAACTTTGCAGACGGCTCCATAGGCGTTCCACCCCGACGCCTGTTTTTACCGAAAGAACCACTGGTTCAATAACTACAGGTCCATGTTCTGTGCCGTCCTCCGTGTGGTCTTTAAGTCTCTTTGCAATTTCTTGTTGTTTGGCCTTATCAGATTTAGTGTAAACATTGACAATTTGTACTCCATGATAATGCAGCCAATTTCTCATATCGATATCAGACTGAACTGGAGGCACTGAAATATCCGTAAGAAGCACAACAGCCTTAAGCGTTTCCCGGCCCTTGATGTATTGCTCAAGAAATCCGGCCCATTGCCGCCTTTCCCGCTTCGAGCGTTTAGCGTAGCCATAGCCTGGAAGATCCACAAGATGAAATGTTCCGTTTATCTTGAAAAAATTAATCAGGCGTGTCTTGCCTGGAGTTGAACTTACCTTTGCAGCCGCCTTTCGTTTAAGCAGGCTGTTTATCAACGAAGACTTCCCTACATTCGAACGACCGGCAAATGCGATCTCCGGGAGACCTGGCGCCGGACATTTTGATAAGTGGTCGGCGCTAAGCAAAAATTCAACAGACTGTATTTTCATTATTTTAATTATTTTTTGAGTGTCAGAGCAATAAAACGCTCAACTTGGGTGTAATCTGATATATTATAAAACATGGAGCATAGAGAAGAACACGAAACATATATGCAATGAGAATCGTGGGTGGAAGCGCGCGGGGACGCAGACTTAAGTCGCCGCCTGGCAATGTACGGCCCTCCTCGGACCGGGTTCGGGAAGCACTCTTCAGCATTATTCAAGATAGTATATACAATGCCAGATTCCTTGACATTTTTGCCGGAAGCGGAGCTATCGGCCTTGAGGCATTGAGCCGGGGCGCTAAGCATGTGGTTTTTGTAGATGATAACCAGGCACGTGCTGCAGCCATTAAAAAACATCTTGAACAGTTTAAATGGGTAGATCGCGCGGATGTCTACCGCCAGGCGGCAAAACGGTTCCTGGCAAAGGTTGGAGAACCCTTTGATATTGTATTTGTAGATCCACCTTATCATTCCGACCAGATAGCCATAGTTGTGGAGATAATTTCAGAGGCCGGAAGTTCAGGCAATAAAATAGTAGCCAACGAGGGAGTGCTTGTTCTGGAACATCCTTCCTCCTCCCCTGCAAGTGAAATAATTTGCGGTTTTTTACCAGCAAGGAGATATAAATATGGTGATACAACGCTCAGCGTTTATAAGCATAAGTAAGCATTCCGGAGGTACTAAAGAATGAATAATTCCGGGAATAATATCGGGAATAATCTTGGAATAATGCCGGGAACATTCGATCCAATAACTGCCGGACACATAAATCTGCTGGAACGAAGCCTTCGCATTTTTAGCAGAGTGATCATAGCAGTTGCCCCTAATCCGAAAAAACAGCCGCTTTTTTCATTAGAGGAAAGGCTGGAGCTTGTCAGGTCATCCACCTCCCACCTTAAAGGTGTCTCAACAGAAATCATTGATGGCCTTCTTGTAAAGCACGTCAGCAAGTCTGGAGGAGCAGCTATTATTCGTGGACTGCGAGCTGTCTCCGATTTTGAGTACGAACTCCAGATGGCCCTGATGAATCGTCGTCTAAACGATACCATTGAAACCGTTTTTATGATGCCGAGTGAGGAGTATTCCTATATCACTTCCACGATTATAAAAGAGGTGGCTTCGTTTGGAGGACGAGTGGACGGTCTTGTCTCGTCTTCTGTATACGAGGCGCTGCAACAAAAATTCGGCTGGAACAAAAATTGACAATAAATTCAATAATAGGTTAAAATTTTTCGGTTAAATTTGTGCCCAGATAGCTCAGTCGGTAGAGCAGAGGACTGAAAATCCTCGTGTCGGCGGTTCAATTCCGTCTCTGGGCACCATCTTTTTTACCCTATCAGGGCTTGTCCCAAAATAACTTCAGGTTTTCGCATCTCATCTTCGGGCCGTCTTTGCCTACTCTTTAATCGCAAAACCCTCAAAATAGCTCTGCTATTCCTGCGATTAATTGAGCCCTTTGTCTTGAGTGTCTTCAATTTTGGTGCTTGAATCTACATTTATACAACAATCAGCTTGCAGCCAATGGCCTTTGTTACTTTGCTGATTGTGGCAAATTTAGGGTTGCCATCTTCGGTAAGGGACTTATATAGGCTTTCACGGGTGACTCCGGCTTTTTTAGCGATCTCAGTCATGCCTTCTATATTGCGTTACAGGTAAAAAATGCAGAGTACATATTGGGGTGTTACTGGATACGTTGACTTCATGAGCGTTTCAAAATCTTTTTCCTTACCGCCAGTTGTTTCAATTTTATTATATGAGCTGGAATATCGACATTTTTGGGACATGCCTCTACACAATTATATATAGAGTGACACCTCCAGATTCCGTTACTCTGAATTATTTTCTCAAGTCTTTCGGCTTCGGCCAAATCCCTTGAGTCAAATATGAATCTTGCCGCTTTGACAAGCGCTGAAGGGCCGAGATATCGGTTGTTTATCTGGTAGCTTGGGCAAGATGAGGTGCAGGAGCCGCACATTATGCAGGTTATGGCCTGAAGTATTTTACCTTGTTCCTCAGGTGTCTGCGGTCTTTCCCGCTCTGGAGGCGGGGTGTTGTTTATCAGGTAGGGTAATACTTCTTCGGTTTTTTCGAAGAAAGGTTTCATGTCCACAACAAGGTCTTTTATGACAGGAAAGCTGTGTAGCGGCTCAATTACTATTGAATCAGGCATATCTTTAAATAGTGTCTGGCAGGCGAGGCTGTTTTTGCCGTTGATTTTCATTGCGCATGAGCCGCATACACCATGGGCGCAGGAACGACGGTAGGTCAGGCTGCCGTCAATCTCGTCCTTTATTTTTGCCAGACCGTCAAGAAGTCTCTGGGCAGGCTCCATCCTTAATGAAAACTCCTCCCATCTCGAATGAGAGTTTTGTTCCGGGTCAAACCTTTTTATTTTTAACTTGTATTGTTTATCATCCACTTTTTACTCCTTCACAATTCCTAATACTTCCTCTCCTCCGGTTGAAACTTTGTAACAGTAACCGGCTTGTATTTAAACTCTATGCTCCCGATCCTCTTAAAGGCGAATGTGTGTTTCATCCACTCAATATCGTTTCTGCCGGGAAAATCTTCCCTTGAGTGTGCGCCGCGGCTTTCAGTTCTGTTAAGAGCTGAATTCGATATGACTTCCGCCAGGTTGACAAGATGCCCCAGTTCTATGGCTTCAAGAAGTTCTGTATTGAATTTTTTCCCTTGGTCTTTAATCTTAATTCGTTTAATCTTTTCTTTTATTTCATCAAGTTGGCCCGGGATACGGCTAAGGTCGTCCTTATCTCTAAATACCGAGCAGTAATCCATCATAAGGGCTTGAAGATTTTCCCTTAACTCACCTGTACGCTGATCGCCTTCTGTGTTTTTAAGTAATTTTCTCAAGTTGTTCTTTACCTTATCTATTGCTTCCATAGGTATATGGCCTACCTTAAGGTTTTTGTTGGCTGTATTGATCTCCATTCCGGCTCGCCTTCCAAACACCACAGTATCCAGCAGCGAGTTGCAACCCAGCCTGTTTGCACCGTGAACCGATACACAGGCGCATTCGCCTGCAGCAAACAACCCTTCCACAACAGTGCCTTTTTCATTTATCAAAACCCGCCCGTTAACATCAGTTGGAATTCCTCCCATGGCGTAATGAGCAGTAGGAAGAACAGGTATAGGAGTCTCGACCGGATCTATTCCCATGTATATTTTGCAAAACGATGCGATCTCAGGCAGTCTTTCCTCTATTGTTTTTCTACCGATATTTTTTAGATCTAGATGCACGTAATTTTTGCCGTCTACTCCCCTTCCTTCCCTGATTTCGGTCATTATGCTTCTTGAAACCATGTCCCTGGGGGCAAGATCTTTAATAGTTGGCGCATACTTTTCCATAAATCGCTCACCGTTACCGTTTATCAAGATTCCTCCCTCTCCCCTGGCTCCTTCAGTGACAAGTATGCCAAGTCCGTATAGTCCGGTGGGGTGGAATTGAAAAAACTCCATGTCTTCAAGTGGAATTCCGGCATTAAACAGAATGCTAAGGCAGTCACCCGTGCTTGCAATAGCGTTTGATGTTGTTTTGAAAACCCTGCCGTAACCGCCAGAAGCTACAAGGGTTGTTTTGGCGTTAAAGAGATGGATTTCGCCGGTCTGTATTTCCATTGCTATCGCACCCATGCATTTGCCGTCGATTATAGGAATATCAAGAACATGAAACTCTGGAAAGAATTTAACACTCTGTGTCTGGCTCTGTTCGAACAGGGCAAAAAGAATGACGTGTCCGGTTCTGTCAGCGCAGTAGCAGGCCCTTCGTACCGGTGCCGCACCTAAATCTCTGGTGTGTCCTCCAAAACGTCGCTGTGCAATTTTGCCTTCCGGGGTTCTTGAAAATGGAACTCCAAGATGCTCCAGTTCGATTATAGTCCTTATGGCATCTTCGCACATCACTTCTATTGCATCCTGATCGCCAAGGAAATCGCTTCCCTTGACGGTATCATAGAAATGCCATTCCGGAGAGTCTGGTTCTTCGTTTCCTAGGGCTCCGCTTATGCCTCCCTGTGCGGCAGTGGAATGTGAGCGAGTAGGATAGAGTTTGCTTAAAACAGCGACCGATCCGTGCTTTGACGCCTCGATCGCAGCCCGCAATCCGGCAAGCCCTGATCCTATGATGAGAGTATCAAAATTATGATTCACGAAAAAAGTATAACGACTTAAATGTATGATCTGATTTCAAATGTAAGTTTTTCACTTTTTTCTTCTTTTAAAGATAAGTTCTAGTTCCATTATTCTACAGCAATGTACTGCAAAAAACATGGGATCACATACCACTCATCAAGAAGCCAAAGGTGACCAGAATGCCAGATATTCTAAACATCAGACAAATAAACTAACAGAAGAAGATATGCCTGTACACAGTTTTAAGACATTGTTTATTGATGATGCCGTAGCATCATTTTATATTTTTGATAGTGAAGCTCTTTTTGCATGCCTTTCATAGAGTCTGGATTTTTTAATTTGCCTGATGCTTTCATTTTCGCTAATTGGTCTGCACAGTGCTTAAATGTTTTTGCTTTTTCAATTAACCACTGGTCAGAATTCGAGTCAGCATATTCGATCATGGAGTCATACTCCTTCATAAGTATATCTATAGTCTTATCGTATAACCCGGCATCAAGTGTTTTCATTGCATAGTGCATTGTGTCTGCTGCGCAGCTTAACCTCACATATCGACTAACTTCCTGATCTTCCGATCTTTTTACCAACTGACTATTGTTGGTATACATTACTGAAATCGTTTTTTCTTTTTGCACTCTGCCACGACCGCCAGCAATATCATCATATTTTATTTTTACAGTTGCTACATTCCACTTTCCTTTTCTAAGCTCAGGGAGTTTTAATTCAATTAAAATAACCTTCTGCTCACCAAATGAGATGTCTTTAAGGTTAAATCGAAGACCTCCCTCAGGAATTGTTTCGGGCTCATATCCACTATTAAAAGTATTTACTACATTTACAGCAGGGTCTGTATAGAGTTCTATTGTGATATTCTGAGCAATGACTGCCAGTAATTGTTTTAACTCCTGCTTAAAAATTTCAGGAACTTTTTCCGGGTTTTTAATGAAATAATAATTGCCAAATCCATACTCTGAAAAACCAAGCATCAGGTTTTCATTGAAATCGGTTCCTACCCCTAAACTGGTTGTAGATATTCCATGCTTCTGGTAGTTTTTAGCCAGAGAAAACAATACATCATCCTCTGTGATACCCACATTGGCCAACCCATCAGAAATAATAATAACGCGGTTAATAAAGTCCTTACTATAATTTTTTAGCGCCTGTTCGTATCCTTCAGACAGTCCACCACTTAAATTGGTTGTACCGCCGGTAACAATCTGTTCTACTTTATGTCTGAGAAAATTTTTTCCTTTAACAGGAGCTGCAGGGCTGATTACCTCAACGTCATTACTATATGTAACAATGGATAAAAAATCTCTTTGAGTCAGATTATCGATCAGAAACATAGCGGCTTTTTTAGTGTAGTCAATTTTGTGCTCTTCCTCCATTGACGCGCTTCGATCTATAACTAGACTAATGTTCAGTGGCAAGCGGGACAAATTCATGGCCTTAATTCCCTTAATATCCACTTTCAAATATAGAAACAACTTTTTTTCTTCGGTAGATAAAACATACTGGTTATTGGCTTTAATGTCTATAGAGATAGATCCATTATCCAAAAATGAACCAGATACTTTATTCTTATATGTAATAGGTTTTATTCTGTTTGTTTTTTTAGTTATAGTCTCAGTGGTATATTGATTGATCTTTATTGGTTTGTTTGATTGTTCACTTTTATGTCTATCTTCTTTTCTTCTTTCATCTTGAATAACTTTCAACTTTTTTAAATCTGTAAACATTAATCTGAAAATATTATAAGTTCCATTATATGTTTTCTCTTCATAAGTCATCTGTGTTTCTAATGTGATTCCTGATTCGTCTAAGTTTTTCAATAAAAGATAGTTGGTAAGTTCTGTCTTTCCATTGTCAAATGCCTTTATTCTGCCTTCTTCGATTGTTTTAGCATTGCTTGCAACTCCTACAACATAAAGAGCATCTCCTTCAATATAAGCTGATTTTTCAGTCCAGAAAGGCCGGGCATCTTCAGCGGATAGATTACTAAGAAAACATAAAAAAAATACTGAACACAATATTATTATTTTCATAATAAAAATTTTTATTTTCCCCAATATTTAGCTTGTGGCTTAGTTAAGGTTCAGGCTAATAAACTATTTTAGCTCAAAAATTGCTTTTAGCGCTACCTTAGATGAAGTGTAAGACTTGTCGTTGCCTTTTGTTGTTTGTTTTGGCTGTCAAAGGTTGTATGATTTATGATAGCATTAAATTTTATACCTTAAAGAGTGAAAAAACTAAATAAATAATTCAAGTAGTTTCACAGAATGCTAAGGTCAGGTACGGACATATAAAAGTATTGAGCTATTGTGAGGAGTGCTAAAAAAAGACATGAGATAAAACCCACCATAGGCTGGTGTCTGTTCGACTTTGCTAATTCTAGCTACTCGGCGGTGATCGTTGCTGTGGTATTCCCTGTTTACTACGCAAAAGTTGTTGTAGGCGGAGAGCCAGGTCTTGGCGATCTCTGGTGGGGCAGGGCGATTTCCTTGAGTATGGCCGTTGTGGCCATTACCTCACCTTTTCTTGGCGGGATTGCGGACTATGCTGGTGTCAGAAGGCTATTTCTTCTGGTCTACACCCTGGTTTGTGTTTTTTCGGTGGCGGCTCTGTCTGCTGTTGGACCGGGCATGGCGTTGACTGGTTTTCTCCTTATGGTATTGGCAAACATCGGCATGGAAGGCGGTCTTGTGTTTTATAATGCGTACCTGCCGGACATAGCGCCCAAGGGATCTCTTGGTAGAGTTTCTGCCTGGGGATTCGCACTTGGATATGCTGGATCTATGATATCTTTGGTGGCTGCTCTGCCGCTTGTTCGTGCTGGTCTGTACGGGGAGATCTGGCTTATGGTGGCAGCTTTTTTCTTTTTCTTTTCGTTTCCTCTTTTTGCCTGGTGCGGCAGTGGTGGCTCTGAGTCGATGAAAGTATACAGCGCAGCTATTGCCGGTTTTAAAGAAACTGTTGCCACCTTACGCGAAATCTGGAGCAACAAGGACCGACGGCGTTTTCTTGCGGCCTTCTTCGTCTACCAGGACGGAGTCAATACCGTGATAGTGTTTTCGAGCATATTTGCTTCCGTAACACTGGGATTTAAACCCGAGGAACTCGTTTTTTTATATATGGTGGTTCAGGTGTCCGCATTGATTGGATCTGCTTTACTGGCTGTTCCAATCGACCTCTGGGGGGCAAGGAGGGTTATAGTCTTGTCGCTGGCTTTATGGATTTCTGTGACCGTTATCGCGTATTTCACTGAGACGAAGACCGCATTCTGGGTGGTGGCTGTTATTGCCGGCCTTGGGCTTGGAACCATTCAGGCGGCAAGCCGTGCCCTGTACTCCGGTTTTATACCTCAAGGCAAAGAGGCAGGCTACTTCGGCGTTTACTCGTTGGTCGGAAAGACATCAGCCATAATTGGCCCACTGGTGTTCGGGTTTGTTTCATCCTGGACAGGAAGCCAGAGACCTGCCATTTTGTCTGTAGCCCTGTTTTTTATACTTGGAGGCGTGCTGCTTGCCGGTGTTCCTGGATCCCTTCAAAAAAACTTTCAAAAAACTCTTTAAGAAACTTTTAAGGAAGCTTTTGAAAAAGATTGACCACGGATAAAAGCATTGGTTAATCTACTTTGGCATTTTTATGTTTACGATACCTCATTATATAGTTTCGGTTATGCCGGAGAACGGAGATTTAATTATATGTCAAAAGTTGCATTAATTACCGGAATTACCGGGCAGGATGGCGCTTATCTTGCCGAATTCCTGCTTGATAAAGAATATGTGGTTCACGGAATCAAGCGGCGTTCGTCATCTTTCAACACCCAGAGGGTGGATCATATTTATGTAGATCCCCATGAGAATGATCCCCGTTTCTTAATGCACTACGGTGACATGACTGATGCCACAAACCTTATCCGCGTGATACAGGAAGTCAGACCGGACGAAATTTACAACCTCGCGGCACAGTCGCACGTTCAGGTTTCTTTTGAGACTCCAGAGTACACGGCCAATGCTGACGCACTTGGGCCGCTTCGGATTCTTGAGGCTTTGCGCATATTGGGAATAGAGAAGCAGACGCGTTTTTACCAGGCTTCGACATCGGAACTGTTCGGTAAGGTGCAGGAGGTTCCGCAGAAAGAGACGACGCCCTTTTACCCTCGCTCTCCATATGCAGCGGCTAAGCTCTACGCTTATTGGATCACTGTGAACTACCGCGAGGCTTACAGCATGTATGCTTGTAATGGCATTCTTTTTAACCACGAATCCCCGATAAGGGGGGAGACATTTGTCACTAGGAAAGTAACCCGTGCGGTGGCTAGAATGCGGCTTGGCCTTCAAACCAGTCTTTATCTCGGTAATCTGGATTCAAAGCGTGACTGGGGTCATGCAAGAGACTATGTCGAAGCCCAGTGGCTTATGCTTCAGCAGGCGGAGCCAGAGGATTTCGTAATAGCCACTGGAGTGCAGTATTCTGTTCGGGACCTGGTCGAGGCTGCTTTTGCCGAGGTTGGTATCGGACTGCGCTGGGAGGGAAGCGGTGTTGATGAAAAGGCTTTTGTGGATACAGTAAACGATCTGAAAATTGAATCGCTAAGCGATAACAATACTCATTTTGAGCCTGGAAATGTTGTGGTTAAGATCGATCCCCGGTACTTTAGACCTACAGAGGTGGAAACCCTGCTTGGCGACCCTACTAAAGCGAAGGAAAAACTCGGCTGGAGCGCCAGTACGACCTTTAAGGATATGGTAGCAGAGATGGTGCAAGAAGATTTGAAGACTGCCCAGCGCGATCAGTTCTGCCTGCAGGAAGGATTTGCAACATACCACGGTTTCGAATAAGGAGTTAATAACTAATGCGTGATTCCAAAATATTCGTGGCCGGCCATGGCGGGCTTGTTGGATCGGCTATTGTCCGGAGGCTTCAAAAGGAAGGCTGCCGTAACATCATAACACGTACAAGCAAGGAGCTTGATCTTACAAAACAAGCTGATGTAGAGAAATTTTTCGAGTCAGAGAAGCCGGAGTTTGTTTTTCTGGCTGCGGCCAAGGTGGGAGGGATACATGCAAATAATACCTATCCTGCCGACTTCATATACATAAACTTGATGATTCAGTGCAATGTAATACATGCCGCATATCGCTTTGGAGCAAAAAAACTCTTGTTTTTAGGCAGCTCCTGCATATATCCGAAGCTTGCTCCTCAGCCCATGAAAGAAGAATATCTACTTACCGGAGAGCTTGAGTCGACTAATGCTCCCTACGCAGTGGCGAAGATTGCAGGAATTACGGAATGCCAGGCATATAATCGCCAGTACGGAACCGATTTCATATCTGTTATGCCAACCAACCTCTACGGAGACGGAGACAATTTTGACTTGGAGAACTCCCATGTGCTGCCTGCGCTTATAAGAAAATTTCATGAGGCCAAGGTTGCAGGAAGTCCGTCGGTGACTGTGTGGGGAACGGGTATGGCCAAGCGTGAATTTCTGCATGTAGATGATATGGCCGATGCTTGTGTCTTCCTGATGAACAACTACAGCGGCAGTGAAATTATAAATATCGGCACAGGAGAAGACGTTTCTATAGCCGAGGCTGTCCATATCGTGTGCGATGTGGTTGGATTTGAAGGTAATATAGTCTTTGATACAACGTATCCAGATGGAACCCTCAGAAAACTGCTTGATGTCTCAAGGCTCCATGCTCTTGGATGGCGACACAGCATATGCCTTAAGGAGGGGCTGGAAAATACCTACAGATGGTATAGCGACAACGAAATTTACGCGCGTAAATAGAAGAAGTAGAAGAAGAGAGAGAAATAAGCGGTGAATTATGAAAATAGGACTTAAGCAAAAGATAATTGTTCCTTTTCTTTTAATAACCATCCTGAATCTGCTGGTTGGATTTGGTCTCTGCTCAGTTAGGCACTCCTCCACAAAAACCTATACAGTCATATTTGTGATCTTTGCCTTTGCTCTAGCATGGGGTTTGGCACTCTATGTCTGGAGGACATTTTTAAATCCCATTAAACTCCTTAAAAAAGGTTTTGCCAAGGTTGGAGCTGGTGAGTTGCAGTTTCGTCTTCCTGCTGGCAGAACTGACGAATTTGGCAATCTTCAGGAAGGTTTTAACCTTATGGCTGCTGCTATAGAAAGTCGTGACAAGGAACTTCTGGAAGCGAGAATAGATCTTGAAAACCTGGCTTTCAAAATTCAAAATTACAGTGAAGACTTGGAGAGAGAGGTAGCGGAAAGGACGAGGGAACTTCATAAGGCGTATGAAGACATGAAGGAAAACGACCGTCTGAAGTCAGAGTTTATCGCCAACATGAGCCACGAACTACGTACGCCGCTTAACTCAATCATAGGGTTTTCGAAAGTAATACTTAAAGGTATAGATGGTCCTATTAACGAACGACAGCAACAGGACCTGACTCTTATCCATAAAAGCGGACAACATCTTTTGAATTTGATAGCCCATATTCTGGATTTTTCTAAACTCGAGGCCGGCTCCTTTGATCTTCAGAAAGCTACAGTGGATCTGGAGGAAGTAGCTCATGAGGCAATTATGAGCGTTCATCCTCTTGTCAAGGATAAGCCTGTTCATGTTGAAATGGAGGTTGCCTCAATGTTGCCCAGGATCGAGGCTGACAGGATGCGTATTCTGCAAGTTATGATTAACCTTTTGGGTAATGCTGCTAAGTTTACAGAGCGTGGTTTGATAAAACTTGATATTGTTCACTGGACCCCAACTCATAAGACTGCGCCGAGAGAAGATCTTGTTGTTTTTGACAATGGTGTTTTGATCACTGTAGTGGATACCGGTATAGGTATTCCAGAAGAGAGTAGGGATATAGTTTTTGAGAAGTTTCAACAGGTTGATGGCTCAAGCACCAGAGCATATGGTGGAACCGGCCTGGGACTTGCCATCACTCGCGAGCTTGTAGTTCTACACGGTGGTCATATATGGTTTGACAGCATTCCTGACAAAGGCACGACCTTTTATGTGCTTTTGCCGATAAATGAAAAATGACCACCTATATAACCCATTAATCTTTATGTAGCATATCCTTCACTTCAATGTCTGATTTAGTTCAAAAAATATATCTATATATCTCTCTAACTATATATAATATGCCTGTTTTGTCTCTGGAACGTTATTTTTTTTCTTGGCATGGCTGTTGCAATTCCCTTTGCAGGGAAAATATCGTTTAGTATCTAAGGAGGTAGAGATGATTAGTTCTTTAAGAATAGTGTTAAGAGGAAGAAGTGCAGATGTTTTGTTTGTGGCTGTTGCAGCCATTTTGCTGCTGTTTACCGGCAGGGCTATGGCGGATGGTTTAACGGTGGAAAAGAAGGTTGACGGATTAACCGTTATAGTTGAAGTTCACAGCAATCCGCCTGCAGTAGGCAAAAACCATATATCTTTGGAGTTGCTGGATGCTAAGCAGAAGGCAATAACCAATGCGAAGGTTGAACTTCATTATTTTATGCCGATGATGCCGGCAATGGCTCATGACGTTGTTGCGGATCTTCATGGGGATAAGTATGGCGGTATGATTGATTTTATGATGGCTGGTAAATGGCAAGTTGATGTCAGTGTTACAGAGTCTGGTAGTGATGTTAAGAAAGTCTCATTTACTTTTGAGGCCAAATAACTTATGAGAGCACAGAGGCGTATAGTGGTAAATCCAAAACCAGGACATTGCTTTGCCTCTCTGTGGCTGAGCAGTGAATTTGGAGTTATAAACATGAATTACATTAATAAAACTATGAAAAAAAGTTTAATCGTTTTGATGCTGGTTCTGTTAACGTTTACGGGAATTAAACCGATCTTTGCCGAAGAAAAATCCTCGAATGAAAATATTGTTGATAAACTGATAGACGAAGCAATCAATAACAATCCGGAACTGAAGGCGTTTGAAGAAAAGATTAATGTATTTAAGGAAAGGCCGCTTCAGGCAGGCTCTCTTGATGATCCACGTATAAGGTTATCCCTGCTTAGCGTGCCGACTGATTCTTTCAGTTTCGCTCAGGAGTCAATGACACAAAAGCAGCTAGCGATAATGCAGAAGTTTCCATATCCAGGAAAGCTGAAGCTTAGAAGTTCAATAGCCCAACAGGAACTGGAAGCTGTTAAAGAAGAGTTTGTTGACAATAAAAATAAGCTTATCATGAAGGTTAAGGTTGCATACAACGACCTTATGTTTATTGATAAATCTATAGAGATTACTATTGACAACAGAGACCTTTTGAAGGAGTTTGTAAAGATAGCAGAAACAAAATATGCTGTTGGTACAGGTATTCAACAGGATGTCTTGAAATCACAGGTTGAGCTTTCGATAATGATCGATAGGTTGATTAGGCTTGATCAGAAGAGAAAGACCGTGGAGGCACGTTTAAACACCCTTTTAAACCGTCCGGTCCAGATGCCTTTTTTGCAGATTGGAGAGATAAAAAAGAGAGGTTTTAAGATTTCCTTTGAAGGCCTGCAATATGTGGCAGAGAAGAACCATCCGATGCTTGTTGGTTTAAAGCACATGATTCAGCGATACCGGTTTTCTTATGACCTTGCCAAACGGGATTATTATCCTGACCCTGATGTTGGAGTAAGTTACGGACAACGTGATGATGGTCCTCAAGGGGGAAGGGCGGATATTATTTCGGCTTTCGTTACTTTAAACCTTCCGGTTTGGTATAAGACCAAAGAAAGCAGAAAAGTCGCGGAAGAAAAAGCGAGTATTCAAAGAACAAGAGAGCAATATAATGCAATGAGAAACAATGTGTTCTTTAATATAAGAGATATAATGGCCAGGATAGAAAAGCATGACGAGGAGATAGATTTGTTTAAGACAGGTCTTATTCCACAAAGCAGATCATCACTAGAATCCGCTATTTCAGGCTATACTGTAAACAAGGTTGATTTCTTAACACTGGTCGATAATCAAATTACACTATTTAACTATGAAATAGACTATTATCGAGCTATAACAAACTATGAGAATACACTTGCGGAGCTTGAGGCGGCTGTTGGGAAAAGGCTCTTTTAAACATTCCGACATAAATGTGTATAGGTAAAAGGTGGGAAAAATGGAGAAAATAATGATTCTTAAAAAAATGAAACAAGTTGGCATGTTCTTACTTCTTCTTCTGGTGGCTGTTTTGTTGTTAGCACAATTTGGTGGTGAAAAGCTCTACACCCAGTCCACTGCCGTTGCTGCTGAAAAAAATACAAAAAAAGATGGGGAGAAAAAAATAAAGTACTGGGTGGCTCCAATGAATCCGACTTATATCAGGGAGGGACCAGGTAAGTCGCCGATGGGAATGGATCTTATTCCTGTATACGAGGATGATGAGCCTTCTGCAGAAGGAGTCATAAAGATCGACCCTGTCACGGTGCAGAACATTGGGGTACGAACAACGAAGGCCACTAGAGGTCCGCTATATTCAACGATACGTACGGTAGGGCATATAACTTATAACGAAGAGCTTGTTGAACATGTTCATACCAAAATATCCGGATGGGTGGAAACTCTCTTTGTAGATACGACAGGAGAAAGTGTGTATCAGGGGCAGAAACTTCTCACAATATACTCTCCTGAACTGGTGGCTACCCAGGAAGAGTATTTGCAGGCGCTTGAATACAAACTTCAAACCGCTGGCTCCAGGTTTGAAGATATAACAAGAGGAGCGGATACTCTTATTGAGTCTACAAGAAGAAGGCTTTTATTGATGGATATCGATCCCGGACAGATAAAGGCTCTGGAAGAACGCGGTGAGGTCCAGAAAAATATGCTTCTGCGGGCTCCGGCTACAGGTATTGTAATAAATAAGAACGTTTTTGAGGGCATGAAAATCAGCCCGGGCATGGAGATCTATACTATTGCTGACTTATCAAAGGTATGGGTTTTAGTCTCTATTTATGAGTATGAGCTGCCTTTCATTCGTGTTGGGCAGATGGCTGAGATGCGACTTTCTTATGAGCCAGGTGCTAAGTATAAAGGCCGTATCACGTTCATATATCCGTACCTTCAACCTAAAACGCGCACTATACAGATAAGAATGGAGTTTGATAATCCTGGATTAAGGTTCAAGCCTGATATGTATGCAAACATAACGATTGAGGCAAAGGCTAGTAATGATGCGATTCTTGTGCCATCAGAGGCTGTTATACGTACAGGTTCCCGTAACGTGGTGATTACGGATATTGGAGGTGGAAAGTTTCTGCCTAAAGATGTAACTATTGGTCCTGAGGGTAAAGGTTTTCTTCAGGTTTTGTCAGGGCTGGATGAAGGTGAAACGGTTGTTACATCGGGACAGTTTCTTATCGATTCAGAGAGCAACCTGCGAGAAACGATCAACAAGATGCTTGAAGCAAAGAAAAATGTGCGTGATAAAAAGAAAGAACCTGCATCTGTTACTGATGGTGGTGCCGGCGGTGGCATGATGGGTATGATCATGATCGATATAACAGGGGAACAGAGAAGTTTGATGTCAGAGTTGATAGATGTTTATATAAAAATGCATGACGCTTTGGTTTCAGAATCTCTTTCTGGTGTGGCAGCCGAAGCTGATGCCATTAGCAAAATAATTAAAAAGATCAAATCATCGGACTCGGACGGTAGGTTAAAAACTATCAGTGGACCTATTGAAAAGACGCTTAAAGGCCTGACCTCCGGTGACCTTGAAAAGGCCAGAGCAGAGTTTGCCGTGCTTAGTAAAACCATGGTTGCGTATGTCAAGGGGACAGGCAGGAAAGACGCTATTTCTAGTGAAGTTAAGATGTATATTTGTCCTATGAAAAAAGAGTTATGGCTCCAGACTGGAGCGGAAGTTCAGAACCCGTATCTGGGTAAGGATATGCTTATCTGTGGTACTGAGGAGACATACTGATGCTCGAGAAAATAATAGATTACTCGATCAAGAACAGGTTTCTCGTAATTCTGGCTACGTTGTTCATCCTGTTCTGGGGAATTTACTCGCTCTCGAAAACGCCGCTCGATGCGGTTCCTGATCTTTCGGATGTTCAGGTAATAGTTTACACGGATTATGCCGGGCAGGCGCCCCAGGTGGTTGAAGACCAGGTTACTTACCCGCTTACAACAGCCATGCTTGCCGTGCCTGGAGCGACTGTTGTCAGGGGATACTCATTCTTCGGTTTCTCTTTTGTCTATATCATCTTTGATGATGATACAGATCTTTACTGGGCCAGAAGCCGGGTGCTTGAATACCTTAACTACGTTGCCGGTCGCCTTCCAAAGGGTGTGACTCCATCGCTTGGTCCGGACGCTACCGGTGTGGGCTGGATATATGAATACGCCATTGTCGATAAAACCGGAAAACACGATCTTTCAGAGCTTCGTTCTATCCAGGACTGGTATCTCCGTTACGAACTTACATCTGTTTTGGGAGTTTCCGAGATTGCATCTGTGGGTGGTTTTGTAAAGCAGTACCAGGTTGATGTCGATCCTGATAAACTTCTGGCTTTTAATATACCTTTATCAAAGGTGAAGCATGCGATAAAACGATCCAACAATGATGTCGGCGGTCGCCTGATTGAGATGTCAGAGATGGAGTATATGGTCAGGGGCCTGGGCTATATAAAGTCTGTGGAGGACATAAAGGAGATACCCCTTGGGGTGGATGGTAAGGGAACTCCGATTCTTGTCAGAGATGTGGCTGACGTACATTTGGGACCTGAGCTTCGCCGTGGACTGACTGAGCTTAACGGTGAAGGAGAAGTTGCCGGCGGCGTTGTAATTATGAGATTTGGTGAAAATGCTCTTGCTACTATTGACAGGGTAAAGGAGAGACTTGAGGAACTGAAGCTTGGTCTTCCGGAAGGCGTTGAGATTATTCCTGTGTATGACCGATCCGGACTGATAGAAAGAGCTGTAAGTACACTCAAAGAAAAACTTATTGAGGAATCAATAGTTGTTGCGCTTGTTTGTATAATCTTTCTGCTGCATTTCAGGTCAGCCTTTGTTGCTATATTCACGTTGCCGGTAGGCATTCTCATGGCTTTTATCGTTATGAACTTTCAGGGATTGAATGCCAACATTATGTCGCTTGGCGGTATCGCAATAGCTATCGGAGCAATGATAGATGCTGCGATAGTTATGATCGAGAATGCGCATAAACACCTGGAAAAGGATGAAGGCAAAAAAGACCACTGGCTGATAATTGCCGATGCGGCTAAACAGGTGGGACCAGCTCTCTTCTTTTCGCTGCTTATTATTACATTCTCTTTTCTGCCGATATTTACTCTTCAGGCCCAGGAGGGAAGACTGTTCAAACCGCTTGCATTTACAAAGACCTATTCTATGGCGGCAGCAGCTCTTCTTTCTGTAACTCTGGTGCCTGTGATGATGGGGTATTTTATAAAAACAACCCTTCTGCCCGATGATTGGAGTAGGAGAAAACAGAGAGCTGTTTCGGCTGTGGTTTCAGTTTGTGTGTTTTTAGTTTTATGGCTGCTGCCAAAACTGTTTCCATATACTCTGTTATCGGTTCTCGGACTTCCAACAGCTATCATTATCGGCACATTGGCTCTGCTGCTTTTGTGGCCGCAGGCTGTCAGTAAGGAGGATAAGAATCCTGTAAACAGGTTTCTTATATGGCTGTATCGTCCCGTGATTTTGTGGGTGTTGAGGCATAAGATAACTACTATTCTGGCCGCTGTGATTATAGCAATGAGTCTGATGCCGTTTCGCTCTAAAGTTGTGGATAAGTTGCCTGAAGGATTTTTTAAAACTGTGGCAGAGAAGGTGGATGTTTTGTTCCCTCTTGAAAAGATAGGTGGTGAATTCATGCCGCCTCTTTACGAGGGAGATCTTCTTTATATGCCGACGACACTGCCGGGTATTTCGATAACAAAGGCCAGGGAGTTGTTGCAGCAGACAGACAAAATAATCAAGACTTTTCCTGAAGTGCATCATGTGTTCGGGAAGATTGGACGCGCTGAAACAGCAACAGATCCGGCGCCGCTGTCTATGATTGAGACAACTATTATGTTAAAACCTGAGGATGAGTGGAGAATGGTTCCGGTTGAGAGATTTTTCTCAAACTGGCCGGGTTTTATCAGTGGACCTCTTTCCTGGATATGGCCCTATGAGAAACGAATAACACCCAAGGAACTAATGGATTTAATGAATACATCTATTCAGTTTCCCGGTGTTACAAATGCATGGACGATGCCGATCAAAACTCGTATAGATATGCTTGCGACCGGAATTAAAACTCCTGTTGGAATCAAAATCATGGGTGATGACTTGCAAACTCTCTCTGATATCGGAGAGGAAATAGAGGCTGTGGTAAGGCAGGTTCCCGGAACGCTTTCCGTCTATTCGGAACGTGTTGTAGGCGGAAACTATCTTGATTTCGAGATCGACCGTGAATCTGCGGCCAGATACGGTCTTACTGTCGGAGATATTCAGGATGTTATTCAGTCGGCTGTCGGTGGTATGAATGTAACCGAAACCGTTGAGGGCCTGGAGCGGTATCCGGTGAATGTCAGGTATGGACGTGAGTTAAGGGATTCAATTGCAAAGCTGGAGCGGGTTTTGATAGCAACTCCAAGCGGAGCCCAGATACCTATTATACAGGTAGCCAATGTAAGAATACACCAGGGGCCTCCTTCTATCAAAAGTGAAAATTCCAGAAGAACCGCCTGGATTTATGTAGACCTTGCAGGAATTGATGTCGCAACTTATGTTCAGCGTGCAAAGGAGGCAATAGCAAAAGAGGTGGAACTTCCTGCCGGGTATAACTTGGTATGGTCAGGCCAGTATGAGTATATGGAAAGGGCCAACAAGAGGCTTGCCGTGGTGATACCGATAACGCTTATGGTTATATTCCTTCTACTTTACCTCAATTTCAAAAATGTGGCAGAGGCTATGATCGTAATGCTTTCACTGCCCTTTGCGATAGTAGGTGGCGTGTGGTTTATCTACCTGCTTGACTATAACATGAGTATTGCGGTAGGAGTTGGTTTTATTGCGCTTGCAGGAGTTGCGGCAGAGACAGGAGTGATTATGCTCATCTATCTTGACGAAGCGCTTATCCATAAAAAAGAAGAGATGGGTGGTTCAATTACTCGTAAAGACCTTTATGACGCCATAATGTTTGGCGCGGTCGAAAGGGTGAGGCCGAAGATGATGACAGTGATAGCAATCATGGCTGGTCTGCTGCCTCTTTTCTGGGGACACGGAGCTGGAGCTGATACTATGCGGAGAATTGCGGCTCCCATGATAGGAGGGATGGTATCTTCAACCGTACTTACACTAATCGTAATACCTGCCATATATGCCGTATGGAAAAGCAGAGGTCTGGAAAAAGTTTAAGAATTACGAATTAGGAACTAGGAAATGGAAGGGGGAAGTGCAGTGTTAATAAAATATCGTATAGAGATATTTTTCTCAGTGGCAGGCGCTGTGTTCGGGCAAATGATATTTCATCCGTATGCAATGTTTATGTATTACTTGATGGATATGTCTCATGGCAAGGAACTGCACTTGCACTGGCAGGGCTTGCTTGAGAAGATTGCTATGACTTTCAACCCTATGATGCTGCCCATGGCTTTTTCCTTCGCTTTTTTTGGTTCTATCTCGGGCTTATTGCTTGGCATTATCATAGCCAGAAAAAAGAGGTTGTATGTTGTGGAGTATGAGAATGAAAAAAAGAAAATAGCCTTGGAAACTCTAAGGAGATTAATGGTTACGCTGTCTCATTATTTGCTTAACGCTAATATGATAATTGGTGGGATGGCCAGACGTTGTCGGAAGTCGGAACCCAGCAGCGAGGTTCGTGATGCTGTGAAAATAATCGAGGAACAGGCCAGGAAAATAGACGCTGTTATAAGTGCTTTACGAAAAGTAACTAGAATAAAGACAGCCGATTATACAACGCACGGTCATGGGTTGATGCTGGATATAACCAAGGAGATGGATGAATTGTTAAATAAGCAGAATGAAGCAGATCCCGCCTGGCCTTAAGGTTCATCTGTTTTTCTCTCCCGGGGCTCACAAGGTGAAGTCCCGGGAGATTTGTAGAATAATCCTGGAGGGACTTTGGAGGTTCAAGTTATGAAAACAAAAGTGAAAGTAAAAGTAAATGTAAAATTGTTGGCAGCAGTATTGCTGGGTATGTTTTTGTTTGTAATTAAGTTTGGTAACGCAGAGGCTAAAACAGGGGAGATAGATCAGGTACCTTTAAAGACAAGCTATGTCTGCATGGTGAATAATAAGTACCTGGGAAAAGAACAGATTCCGGTGGAGTATAAGGATAAAGTTTATTATGGTTGTTGTCAGGGATGTGTGAAAAATCTGCAAAATAATCGTTCTGTCAGATATTCGGTAGATCCCCTCACCGGGAAGGAGGTGGACAAGGCGATAGCATATATCGTGCTGAAGCCTGATGAATCAGGTGAGGTGTTTTACTTTGAATCGGAAGCAAATTATAACCAGTACAAGAAAAAGTAATCCTGCCAAATAATAATTTTCCAGCGGTTAGGGTTTGTCACAAAATAACTTGTGTTTTTAGTGCTCAGCTTTGGATTGGATTTGCCTGGTCCGATTGAGCAAAATCGCAGTAATGGAATAGCAGGGCTATTTTGAGGGTTTTGCGATTAAGGAACACTCAAAGATGGCCCGAAGATGAGATGCAAAAACGTTAAGTTATTTTGGTACAAGCCCTTATTATGTGGACATTGTTCACTTATCAAAAACTACACTCATACTTAAAGGAGAAATTAAAACATGAGTAAAAATCTGTTTTTAAAAAAATGTTTAAATGTATTTCTGAGCAAATTTACGGTTGTAATTTTTATCGCCATTGTTTTGGCCGTGCTTGAGGCGCCTGTCTTTGCTCATGACCACGGGGATAATGATAATGAAGGTAAGCATAGAATGGAAGCTGATACAACTGTAAAGAAAACCGATATGCATAGTCACATGGAAGCTATGATGCGCCTGAAAGAACGGGTTCCAAAAGATTATAAGATTATGGACCGTACGCCGGTTACCCCAACTGGTGAGTCTCTGTCAAATGGAAAGGCTTTATTCCTGGAAAATTGCGCTGTTTGTCATGGTAATAAAGGTGATGGGAAGGGCCCGGCTGCCGCTGGCATGAATCCTCCTCCTGCTAATTTTCTGGAGATAGCTCACAGTAATATGTATAGGCCTGGAGATAAATTTTGGATTATAACCAATGGATCAATAGAGACTGGAATGCCGGGTTTTTCACATGATATTAATTCGGTTGGGCGTTGGCATATCGTAAATTATATTTTATCTCTGCAAGAGGGTGCAAAGCAGGAACATCACTAGCGTGCTAGATTGCCGGAACTATGCAGAGGAGGAAACCTGTCTGTGTCGTAATGCCGACATAGACAGGTTTCGCTTGGATCTGTTCTGGACTAAAAATGTGAAGCTAAATAACACCATATCAATTTACAACCCTCTTCTGACACATATCATGATCGGTGTCCTAGCAGGAGTTGTCTTGCTTCATCCATTTACTATGGTAATTTACTGGTTTGAATTTCACCATATTGAATTTGTCGACAGTACGCTTTGGGGGTTTGTAATCAGCCGCATGGCAAGATCGTTTACAGGTACAATGTTAGGGATGACAGGTATTTTTGCTTTACTTGGCGGTTGTCTCGGTTTGGCTTTTGGCATATACCATCGTGCATTGACTAGACGTAATCGTCTTGTAAATTCTCTTGCAGATGAACTTGCAAGAGATTTACCATCCTTTATCGAAGGGGGTGAAAGTGAATCCGTAGAATTTAAGGCATCGGCACGTTGGGATTATCGTCAGTCCAAGTTAAATAAATCACTTGAGGATACAGTTATCAAAACAATTGCCGGATTTATGAATAACCATGGAGGCACTTTGCTTATAGGGGTGGATGATCAAGGCAGTGTTATCGGTATTGAGGACGATTATACGACTTTGAAGAAAAATAGCAGAGATGGTTTTCAGCAATACTTGATGAATACTATTTCTATTCGAATAGGTACAGATATGTGCCCTTTAATTCACGTTATTTTTCATAATTTTGAGGGCAAAGATGTCTGCCGTCTTCTTATCGAGTCATCTCCACGGCCTGTATATGTTAAAGATAAATCGACACGAAGATATTTTCTTAGAGTAGGAAACGCTACCCGGGAACTTGATGTACACGAGGCCATTGAACATCTAAAACAACGTTGGCCTGAGCAATGATCAGCTACATGAATGTTCTATTGCGTCATATGCCATTAGTATTCGTCTTTCGGCTTCTAATTGTTTCTTTGGTAAAACAGTGAAATTCAGGTGCTCGAACTGCGAAAGCAGGGTCTCTTTCAGTGGAATTCCGTCCAAGCCTGTGTCTATACGTTTTCCCGAGGACACGTCCATGATTTCGGCGTCACGGCCATTGGTTACTACCGCTATAGGCACAATGTAAGAGGGTATTATGGTACGTGCGGCTGCGAGCGCCGGTCTTTCGCGAGTAACAAGAGATCCGGGACCGTATTTTATTATCATCACCGTGCGTTGTTTGAGTTTTACTACGAGATCTGTGATGGAATATCCCCTCAAGTTGCCGCAGTCCATATCGTGGCGGACCTTTGGTATTATATCGTTCTTGGAGTAGCCCCTTTTCTCGATCAGAAATCTGGCTATTTTCTGGCGAAAACGCTCGTCGTCAGTATCTGTTATTGTCTTCCCTGTAATGTAGTCGATTGTTGTACCAAGGATTAAATGGTGTCCTTTTAGGTTTACCCACCGTTGTTCTCTCATAGGTGTGTATAATTCACCTGTCTTCTTATATATCTTTTACCCCATAATTTTATAATTGCTCTCGAATTTGGAAAAACAAACAGAAAACCGAGCAGGTCTGTTACAAAACCGGGTGTAAGCAGCAAAGCTCCGGCAATCAACACCATTACCCCATCAATCAACTCCTCAGCCGGAAAAATACCCTCGCGCATACTATTTTGAAGACGATAGATAACACTGATCCCCTCCAGTTTTACCAGGTAAGCTCCAACAACAGCAGTAAAAAGAACGATAATAATTGTATTTAAGGATCCGATAATTGTGCCAACCTTAATAAGAACCGTCAGCTCGATTACCGGAATCAGAGTGAAAACGACAAAAAGTTTAAAGAACATTCCTATCGAAGATTCCTATAGAGACAATTTATAGAGAGAGTTTCATTCATTCCGATGACTCTCGAATGTTTAAGAAACATATAATTGCCTCAGTCATCTCTGAAATGCTGAACTTGTCGTTATTTAGCATTAGATGGTAAAACTTAGGGCTTGCTGAGGACGGAAGCCCGAATCGTTCCACAAATGTATCCCTTTTTTTACTCTCCCTCTCAATAAAGGCGGCAATTTCGTTAGGATCGTCAGGCAGATTGTGCATACATTTTTTGATACGTCTAACCTTAAAGGCTTCGCCTGCATAGAGTCTGACGTGAATCCCATGATTAAATCCCTGTGTAATAATAGGCGCACCACGACCGACAAGAATAACGTTGCCTCGCTTGGCAAGTGTTGTTATAGCACCTACAAGATATTGGAATACCTCATAATCATCAGGTTTATCAATAAGAACTTTGCCAAGGTATTGTTCAACTTCACTGCGCCTGTGTTCCTCGGCAGCCAGAATGATTTCTTTCTCCAAGTTATGATCTTCAGCCAGCTTATCCAGTAACGCTTTGTCGTAGTACATCCATCTATCTTTTTCCGGAAGATTGAGTCTATCGTTTAGCGTATTGGCCAGATTTATAGCCAAAACAGTGCCTTCGCACCCAAACTCTCTGGAAATAGTTATAAAAGGACGAACCTTCTCGCCTTTTGCTCTTAGCTTGCCACGAACATGATCCTGAAGTATCTGTATAGCTTGACCCATAACATTGGCATCAAGGGTTTTCTGTCCTGTACTGTCTTCTGTTCTCATTGTAATGTCTCCCCCGTAGTATATTTTTCTAAAAGCTTAACATTTACACATCAATCATATGAAAAATCTTGAAATTACTTTTAATGTTGCTTCCCTTACCTTTCTTTTTACTACAGATTTAGTAAAAATGCAAGCTAAAAACAAATATTTCCAAATGTTTTTCCAAATGTTTTTGCAAGTAATATCAAGTGCTTATCGAAATCATATATCATACTTAACTAGCTAAAGTTGCGTAATTTGACAGAACTAAGTCATGGCAGTATAATGTAAAATCTTTATGATTAGGTAAAATAAATTTATGTTAAGGAGGTTAAAAATGGCTAAAAAAATAGCAGTGATTGTCAGGGATAGACAAGGAGAAGCTATGCGAATGGGGCTAGGTATTATCCTGCTTGATGATGTAATTGATGTATATGTATTGGATAGAAAGTTTGAAGAAACGGAAGACAATATGCTTAATTTGGAAACGATGAAGGATATGGACATGAACGTATATACTAACTTCAAAGAAAATAGCGACATGGAATATCTTTCCACAGAAGAAATCGCCAAAAAAATTACCGAATATGATCACATACTGCCCTATTAATTAAGGCATTTAGGAAGGAGATAGGTATGAAGATATTGTATATTCTGAAACAGGATGCAGATGAAACACTAAACTCTTTTATGAATGAGCACAAAGCCTCAAATGAGGTTACAGTTATCGATTTAAGAGAAAATAAAAATTATGATCAGGTTATAGACCTTATCGCAGAAAATGACAAAGTTATATCCTGGTAATTAATAAGGAATAGTTGCAAACAAAGGAGGCACTAAAACATGAAACTCGGCATTTTGGTGAATACCGACAAGCATCTCGCAGACATAATTGGGCTTACAAAAAGCGCTCTATCCAAAGGGCATGAAGTGAGTATGTTTACGATGGATGGAGGGACGAATTTGTTCACAGATTCTTCATTTACCGATTTATCTAAACTTCAGGGGGTTACTATGAGTTTTTGCGATCATAGTGCCAAGCAGTTAAATGCTAAAATTGATGGTCTTCCAGCTGAGATAACAAGTGGCAGCCAATACGACAATGCTGCTATGTATAACAGTTGTGACAAGGCTATTGTACTGTAGAAAAAGCTCTTTAGCCTAGTTGTTTTAGTAATAAAGTTTATGAGTTTTTCATGCCATATGTTGCAAATCAAACAATTTTGCAGACAGCACTGATTTATGGAATAAATTCTGTTCGTGAGGCGCTGCTTGCAGATAGCAGACCTGTAAAGCGTATATATCTTGAGGAGGGGCACAAGCGGCGCGCGGCGGTTGAAGAGATTCGAAACCTGGCTCGCCAGGCCGGTATCCGGGTGGATGTGCTGGCAAGAAAGGCATTTAGCGGAAAATGTCCTGCAAAGGCAGCGCAGGGCGTGGCGGCTGAAACATGGACAAAAAAACCATTACCGCTTGATGCCTTGCTTGATATTCCAGCAAGAAAAGAGGAAAAATCATTTTTTATTCTTCTTGACGGCGTAGAGGATCCTCGCAACTTGGGCGCTATTATCAGAACCGCTGAAGCAAGCGGTGTACATGGTATAGTGCTTCCCTCCAGGAGGTCTGCAACTCTTGGACCCACGGCTTCAAAGACATCGGCTGGTGCCATGGAATCCATGAACTTCTCGGTGGTTACAAATATAAAGAGCGCGATCAGTATCATGAAAGATCGTGGAATCTTTATTGTGGGCGTGGAGGCAGGAAAGGGACATAGCCCATGGAGTGTAGAGCTTGTCGGCCCTGTTGCCGTTGTCCTGGGTGGTGAGGGGCGGGGTATTCGTCCTACAGTCCTTTCCGGTTGCGATCTGCTGGTATCGCTTCCGCAGATTGGCCAGATAAATTCTCTTAATGTTTCTGTTGCTACAGGGATGCTTCTGTATGAAATATTACGTCAGCGGGCCGGAGCATTGGGGGTTAAAAACTCGTATTAGGCTGTCTAATGCAATGCCGGGTTCACCTTTTTGAGCTTATCTCACATTAATACTTGTTAAAAATTTTCTTTGAGAGTATAATATTCCTTGATTTTTTTTGTGCAAATGTGTATAAGCTAGAGCTTGGCAATATTTTGGTATTGCTCGATATTTGCCACCGTAGCTCAGCTGGAAGAGCGGCTGATTTGTAATCAGCTGGTCGGGGGTTCGAATCCCTTCGGTGGCTCCAAATCGCCTGTTTCTAATTAAAAAAGGCGATACAGAATTAAAAGTAATGTGGATTTGTGATATACGAATTCGAGCTACCGGCTTGGAATCTTGTGTCTATTTTTTGCGGAGAGATTCCCGAGTGGTCAAAGGGAGCAGACTGTAAATCTGCCGGCTCAGCCTTCGGAGGTTCAAATCCTCCTCTCTCCACCATATATTTATGTTTATGTTAATCTTTATCACAGAGATTTAATTTTTATTAATGAGTGGGTGCGGGAATAGCTCAGTTGGTAGAGCGCTAGCCTTCCAAGCTGGATGTCGCGGGTTCGAATCCCGTTTCCCGCTCCAATAACCCTCTGAGCTATCTAAGCGATGCTGGGTTTTATTTTATTAATACTTTATTAATAGAAAAGAACGGTATAGATGCCCATGTAGCTCAGTTGGTAGAGCACATCCTTGGTAAGGATGAGGTCAGCGGTTCAATCCCGCTCATGGGCTCCATTATGGAACAGGTCGCTAATTAGGCCTATTTGATTTGGTTCGACTTTGAACTATAATAAGAAAATATTTTTAACTTTGATGTTGCTTACAAGGAGGATCTAATGGCAAAAGAGAAATTTGAACGCACGAAGCCACATGTAAACATTGGAACTATCGGTCATGTCGACCATGGTAAGACGACGCTTACAGCAGCTATCA
>VAPH01041640.1_pt1 | contig 37278 bp, 39 predicted proteins | sample 3393861 | NCBI WGS metagenome assembly VAPH01 (sample SAMN08290439, study PRJNA428436) | hydrothermal vent metagenome | isolation source: Deep-sea hydrothermal vent chimney | place: Atlantic Ocean: South-mid Altantic Ridge | reverse complement strand
GTGGTTCGAGTTCCCGATCAGATGCTACTCGCCGTTTTCATCTTCCGAAGGGACAAGAGCCACAGCTGTGAGCTCGGCCCCATCCTCAAGATTCATGATCTTCACACCGGTGGAATCGCGACGTTGCCGAGAGATCTTGTCGATCGGCTGACGAATCACGATCCCGTCGGATGACGTTACAAAAATCTCATCACCCGGTGACACCATTCGTGCCGCAACCAGCACGCCACGTACCCGGGTTAGTTTCATGGCTTTCACACCCATTCCACCACGCTTCTGTTTCGGGAATTCAGCCATCCTGGTTCGCTTGCCGTAACCACCCGACGTCAGCAGCATGATGTCATCGCCGTCATCAACACAGGCCGCACCAACGACCTCGTCACCCTCCTTGAGGCGGATACCTCGCACGCCCTGCGTATCGCGACCCATCGGACGAGCGTCCGATTCTTCGAACCGAATGCCCTGACCTTTCTTCGTGAACATGACAAGATCGTTGTCACCGGCAGTCGCTCCGACCGCAACAACCTCGTCACCCTCTTGAAGTCGGATGGCGTTGAGCACCGAGTTACGCGAGTCGTACTCCTTGAACGCGGTCTTTTTCACCTGACCCAGCTTGGTGAACGCAACGAGGTGCTTGAACGTTTCATAGTCGCGTGTGTCGATGATTGCTTCAACGACTTCGTCGGGCTCCATGGGAAGCACGGACTGAACGAGAACGCCCCTCGCCGTGCGTTCCTTTCGCGGAATCTCGTGGGCCCGAATGCGGTACACCTTGCCGCGATTCGTGAAGAACAGCAGATAGGCGTGTGCCGACGTGTGCAGCAGAGTCGAGATGATGTCATCTTCTCGGATATTGGCACCTTTAACGCCGCGACCACCCCGACCCTGCGTCTTGTAGGTACGGGCAAGCACCGACTTCACGTAGCCGTTCGCCGTGAGGGATACGACGATCTCCTCATCGGCGATGAGGTCCTCCAATGACATGTCTCCCGTATCCGGGATGATTCGACTCCGACGGGCATCGCCGAACTTCTCGCGGATAGTTCGCAGCTCGTCGGCGATGATCTCGCGACGACGGTCTTCCGAGTCCAGGACCGCTTTCAGGTCAGCGATGAGGGATTGGAGCTCGTCCCATTCCTCACGGAGCTTGTCGGTTTCGAGCGCCGTAAGCCGGCGAAGCGGCATGTCGAGAATGTGATTGGCCTGGATGAGAGAAAGATCGAACCGACTCATCAGCCCCCCACGGGCAACCTCGACGTCCGCGGACTGTCGGATGATCTTGACGACCTCGTCGATATTGTCCAGAGCGATCAGCAAACCCTCGACGATGTGTGCCCGTTCCTCGGCTTTCCTGAGACGGAAGGCAGCCCGACGTTCCACAACCTCGAGCTGGTGATTCACGTAGTGGTGAATCATCGGTCCGATACCCATTGTTCGAGGAACACCGTCGACCAGTGCAATGCTGTTCACCGCAAACGTGTCCTCAAGCTGGGTGTGCTTGAACAACATGTTGAGTTCGACCTGTGGCCGTGCGTCGCGTTTCAGTTCGATGACAAGACGGGTCTCTTTCCCCGACTCGTCACGCAGGTCGGCGACCCCGGTTACGACCTTGCTGCGGACGAGATCAGCGATCTTCGCCATGATCCGGTCGCGAGAGACCTGGTACGGGATCTCAGTTACAACAATTGCGGTCCGTCCTTTGCGAATCTCCACGATGTCGGTGACGGCACGCATCCGTACGGACCCACGACCGGTCAACAAAGCCTCGCGAACACCCCGGTTCCCGAGAATGTACGCGCCCGTCGGGAAGTCCGGTCCTTTGACGAACTCCAGCATGTCTTCGCTGGTGGCGTTCGGATTGTCGATCGCAAGCAGCGTCGCATCACAAATCTCACCGAGGTTGTGCGGGGGAATGTTGGTCGCCATGCCGACGGCAATGCCGGTCGATCCGTTGACCAGAAGGTTCGGATATCGCGATGGCAGCACCGTTGGCTCCTGGCGTTCCCCGGAGTAGTTGTCGACGAAGTCGACGGTGTCTTCGTTGATGCCATCCAGTAGGTGCATGGCGAGAGGCGCCATCCGTGTCTCGGTGTACCGCATGGCAGCGGGCGGATCGTCAACCGTTCCAAAGTTCCCCTGCGGCTGAACGAGCGGGTACCGAGAGGCGAAGTCCTGACCGAGACGCACAAGAGCGTCGTAGATCGCGTCGTTGGAGTGAGGATGGAACCAACCCATCACATCCCCGATAACGCGAGCACACTTACGAAACGGCGTCCCCGGCCGGATGCCCGAGTCGTACATGGAGAACAGGATTCGACGATGCACCGGCTTCAACCCGTCGCGGACATCCGGGAGTGCGCGCGACACGATGACCGACATGGCGTATTCCAGAAACGAATCGCGCATCTCGGTACGGATATCGATGGGAACAATCTGTTCAGAAGTAGTTTCTTCAGGCATTGTGTCTGGCCTCCGACTAGATATCGAGGAAACGAACGTCAGCAGCGTTCTGCTGAATGAATGTACGACGGGCAGAAACGTCGGACCCCATCAACGTCATGAATGTCTCCTCAGCGGAAAACCGATCAATCATCTCCACTTGCAGCATGGTTCGATCCCCCGGGTTCATCGTTGTGTCCCACAACTGGTCGGCATTCATCTCACCAAGACCCTTGAAGCGCTGAATGTTGAGCTTGCGCCCCTCCAAGGTTGCCTTGAGTTCTTCGAGATGTTGATCGTTGTATGCCCAGGTGGTCTTGGTTCCCACTTTCACCGAGTACAGCGGGGACTGAGCGATGTACACGTAGCCGGCGTCGATGAGTGCGGGCATGTGACGGAACAGGAACGTCAACAACAATGTACGGATATGGGCACCGTCAACGTCGGCATCCGTCATGATGATGACCTTGTGATACCGGGCCTTCTCAATATCAAACTCCTCACCGATTCCGGTACCGATCGCGGTGATAAGCGACTGAATCTCGTTGTTCTGAAGTACGCGCGAGAGACGATTCTTTTCGACATTGATGATCTTGCCGCGAATCGGCAAGATGGCCTGGTACTTCGAATTGCGTGCTTGTTTCGCGGAACCGCCGGCCGAGTCCCCCTCGACGATAAAGATCTCCGAAAGCTCAGGATCTTTTGACGAACAATCCGAAAGTTTGCCCGGGAGGCCTGCGGACTCGAGCAGGCTCTTACGCCTCGTTAGGTCACGAGCCTGACGCGCCGCCAGCCGCGCCTTTGCGGCGTTGAGCGACTTTTCACAGATCTTGCGCGCCTCACCGGGGTTACGCTCCAACCATTCGGGAAAGGCCTGATTGAGGGCCCTCTCCACGAACGAGCGAAGCTCCGTATTGCCCAGCTTGGTCTTCGTCTGACCTTCGAATTGCGGGTGCCTCACCTTCACGGATACCACCGCGGTAATACCCTCACGGACGTCATCGCCGCCGAGGTTGCCGTCCTTTTCTTTCAGTATGTTGCGATTTCGCGCGAACTCGTTGATTGCACGGGTGAGAGCCTTGCGGAACCCTTCTTCGTGGGTCCCACCCTCGTGAGTGTTGATGTTGTTGGCGAACGACAGCACGGTTTCGTTGTAGTTGTTCGTCCACTGCAGAGCCACCTCGATCTCGGCATCGTCGCCGGCAGCATCAAAATGCGCGATCTGCTTGTGGATCGGTTCACGCGAAGCGTTCAGGTACTTCACGAAGTCGATGAGTCCGCCTCTGTATTGGAAAGTCTCGCCGACCGGCTCATCCGGGCGCTCGTCGACAAAGATGATTTCGAGTCCTTTGTTGAGAAACGCCATCTCGCGTAGTCGACTGCTCACGATTTCGTACTCGTAGGTCGTCGTGTCGGAGAAGATCTCAGGATCGGCCCAGAACGTGATTGTCGTGCCGGTCCGTTTGGCTGCCTTACCCTTTATCAGCGGGGCAACCGCAACCCCGTACTCGAACGCCTGAAGCCACTTAAAGCCCTCACGTACGACTTCTACGTCGAGACGGAAGGCGAGCGCATTCACCACCGACAAACCGACACCGTGAAGACCACCTGACACCGCGTATGCATCAGACTCGAATTTACCGCCGGCACCCAACGTCGTAAGTACGGTCGTCACTGCAGGCAACTTGGTCTTCGCATGTTTGTCGATCGGGATGCCACGGCCGTTATCTTTTACTTTGACGCCGCCATCGCGAAGAATCGTGACTTCGATACGGGTACAGAAACCCGCCATCGCCTCGTCCACCGAGTTATCGAGGACTTCCCAGATGAGGTGATGGAGACCCTTCGGGCCGGTCGATCCGATGTACATCGACGGGCGTTTCCGAACGTGCTCTATCCCCTCCAAGACCTCAATGGCCTTGGCATCGTAGGACGCGTTCGCGACACTATTCTTCTTACTCACAGGACTCCTCGAATGGGCTCTCAACAGCCCGAAATGGTGTGAACTCTCACTGGTGTGATTATAGCCGAAATCCCGGGCAACAAAACCATTCTGGATGCCGAAAAAGGTACGAAAACATTGGTGTTTTTGAAGCTATCGAGCACGGTGCACGCGGAGACGGACTTTCGTGAACGGGAGCGCGCCGAGAGCACTCTCCAGGTCGCTCAACAAGGTCGTGGACTCGAATCGTAAGAGCGACGCGACCGAGCCGTTTTCAACCTCGACGACGAGCGTATCTCCGTCGATCCGAACGGGCTGTGAACGGCCGGACCAGCTCGGGCCGGCAAGTTCGGGCCACGCTTTCTTGAGATGCAGAAGCACGCCCCCGGTCGTGCCTGCGATACGGGCGATGAGACCATCAAGCACGTCACTTACGTTGGTCAGATCTCTCTTGTTCTTGTCGTGCAGGTACATACTCATGTGACGGTTCCTCCTGAAACCGACCAACGCCGCCCTCCCACAGGAACTTCATCTTCGCGTGCGCTTGAGACAAAAACCTGTCCCCGCGGCATCAACGCCATAACCCCGTCAACACGAGCAACATCCAGTTCCGAAAAGACGTCGTCAAGCAACAACACCGGTGGCCTTCCGTGGCGTTCCTCCAACAGATGATACGCCGCCAGACGCAAACTTAGGGCCACTGATCGCTGTTCTCCTTGACTTGCCTGGTTCCTCGTCGTTCGGTCGTCCAACAAAAACGTGGGCTCGTCACGGTGTGGGCCGATACTTGTACCTCTCATGTCCATATCGCGCTCCCGCCGATCGAGCAGCGCGTCACGGAGCAGAGTCTCCACGTGACTCTGTGACGTGGAGGGGGTGCACCCTACGGCCCAGGACGAGTCGTACCGCCACCCCAGCACTGCATCCGCAGAGGACACCGTTCCATACGACTCACGAAGGACCGGTGCCATGGAAGTAAGCAACGCCAAGCGATGTGACAACACCCGGGCTCCAAACGTTGCGAGGCGCTCATCCCAGACGTCGAGCGTCATCAGGTCTGTCGACCTGCCGGATTGTTTCAGGAGGGAGTTGCGCTGGCGCAAGATCTTCTTGAACTGATCGATGTCAGCCGCCGTCGTGGGCGTCAGTTGCCCTGCAAGATCGTCAATGAGGTCACGGCGTCCCGCGGGACCTCCCTTCACGATTCCGAGATCGTCAGGCAGGAAAGCGACTACCGGAAATTCTGCTGCGAGAACTGACGATCGTGCCGGACGTTTGCCATTGAACAACACACGGCGCCGACCAACCCGCGGAACTTCGATTTCGATACGCCCCTCACCTGCCGACCTTTCAATACCGAGACGAACAACGGCAGCCTCAGCGTTGGATCCAATGAGTGCTTCATCGGGACTGCTTCGAAAGGACTGCAGTTTGGACCCGTACGCGATTGCCTCAAGAACATTGGTCTTCCCGGAGCCGTTCGGACCGATGAGAATATTGACACCGGCGTCCGGAGTCATTTCAAGAGAGTCGTAGTTGCGAAACCCGGAGAGATGAAGCCACGCAAGATGCATGGAGCAACCGACCTACAAACGGACCGGCATCAGCAAGTAGCGGAAGTTCTCCTCACCCTCACCGTGCATGAGACCGGGTTTAAGAGGATCTGATGTGTCCAACACAACCTTGTCCGTAGTAATCGCTTGAACACCGTCTGTGAGATAGCGGGTGTTGAAGGCGATTGTCATTTCCTCACCGCTGTAATCACCGGCGATTTGCTCGGTCTCCTCACCCACCTCTTGGCGGGTGACCGAAAGCTCCGCTCCCCCACTGCGGAGGTGAAACCGGATCGGGATGTGATCTTCAGCAACCAGCGACGCACGACTCACCGCGTCCACGAGACTCGATCGATCGACAACGAGACGTGACGGATAGCTGTCAGGAAGGAGCTGTCGATAGTTGGGGAACGTTGCTTCGATCACCCGCACGGTCAGCGAACCGCGCCCGGACGTGAACGTCGCATCTCGGTCGGTGATCACAACCGACATGATGTCGTCCGCAATCGATCGTCCAAGTTCGCGCAGGGCCCGATAAGGAATAAGGGCAGTTGCCGGTCCGTCCACACCAGGCAGATCACACACCGCGAGACGATATGAATCGGTGGCCACCAGACGGAGACCGTCATCGGTCTTCTCGAAAAGAACGCCGGTAAGCGTGGGACGTGCTTCATCGGTAGAAGCCGCAACGCCAACCTGTGAGAGGGCCTTAATGAACTCCTTCGAGCCTACGGAGAATCCCTCTCCACCCTCATCGACCGGCAGCGTCGGAAAGTCCTCGACGTTCATCTCGCGAAGTCGAAATCTCGGTCCGTTCCCGGTGATCTCGACCTCACCATCTGCAGCGGTGATTGCGACCGCACCCGCTGGTAGGCGTTTGACGGCATCCGCGGCCAACTTCGCCGGAATGACAGTTTTGCCTTCTTCGAGAACCTCGACCTTGAGGGTGGTCCGAATCGTTATCTCGGTGTCGGTACCGGTTACGCGAAGTTCGTCACCGGACACCTCACACAACAGACCCTGAAGGATTGGAAGTGGGGACCGGTTACCTACTGCTCGCGCTGCTCGCGCCAACACATCGGCAAGGTCATCTCTCTCAGCTCTGATACGCACAGTTGTTCACCTGCTATTGCTTTATTAATTATCTAAGTTAGTAGTAGTGGTAGTAGGCCCTGTGGATTGTGGGTAAGTCCCCGTTTCCCGTGGTACACCAGGGTTTTGTTGTACACATGGTGCCGTGGAGAAGTCGTATTTGTCCACTGCCGGACGCGCCGGTGCACTGGTGCTTGTGGAGAACATCTAACTTTTCCTCAGCTTCTGGGACAACGTCGTGATTTCGTCGAACACCGACTTGTCACTGACAATGAGACCCTTGACCTTGTCGACGGCGTGTAAGACGGTGGTGTGATCACGGCCTCCAAACGCCGTACCGATCTTAGGAAGAGACAGATCGGTCAACTCACGACACAGGTACATCGCAATCTGTCGAGACAGTGCCAATGGTTGTTTGCGGGATGGACCGATCATCTCGAGAACGGTCAGACCAAAGTAGTTACACACAAGCTCGATGATCGAGTCAGCCGTCAAAGTACGGTTGGAGTATTGCGGTGCAAGGTCGCTGAGAACCTCTTTTGCCATCTCAAGTGTCACTCGCTCATGTGTCAGGGCGGCAAATGCAGCGACGCGAGTGAGAGCTCCTTCAAGTTCGCGAATGTTGTCAAGGACATTTTCTGCAATGAACCCGAGGACTTCCGTCGGCACCGAAGACGGCGCGTACTCAGCGTTTTTCCTGAGAATCGCAAGACGTGTCTCAACATCCGGTGGCTGGATATCCGTGAGCAGACCCCACTCAAACCGAGATCGTAAACGAGCTTCAAGAGAAGCAAGGCTTTTTGGATGTCGATCGGAACTGATCACCATCTGCTTACCCGCTTCGTAGAGCGTGTTGAACGTGTGGAAGAACTCCTCAAGGATCTGCTCTTTCCCCTCAAAGAACTGCACATCATCGAGCAACAGAATGTCAGTTGTCCGATACCGTGCCTTGAATTCGTCCATTCGCTTCCGACGAATTCCGTTGATGAACTCGTTGAAGAACTGTTCCGAGGTGATGTAGCGGATCACCGCTGTTGGATCGAGCTCCGTACGGTGATGTCCGACAGCGTGCAAGAGGTGGGTCTTGCCAAGACCGGCAGGTCCGTAGATGAATAAGGGGTTGTACTGCTCCCCCGGTTGTTCAGCAACCGCCATGGCGGCAGCGTGTGCAAATCGGTTTGACTGGCCTACGACGAAGTTATCGAAGTTGTATTTTGTGATCAGGCGATGATCGTGCTGCCGTCCGGCCGTTTGTGGTGCAGGCAGAGATGCCGGGGTGACCGTGTTCCCCGAAGCCGGGGGCAGGGCTCCCACCGGAAGTGGAGGAGTGTCTGTATCCGGGGCGACCTTTACAACGACACGGGTTGTGTCATAGGTCGCAGAAGCAGCAGCCGAAAGAATATCGAGGTATCGGTCCCGCACCCAGTGAGCATGGAATTCGGTCGGGGCTATGAGATGGAGGTCGTTTCCTTCGACGGTAACGTCGAGGGGAAGGATCCAAGTTTGGCACGCAGCATCCGGAATCGAGAGGGCGACCTGGTGTTGAAAAGCATCCCATCGGGAGGTGGACTGTTTTGTCTCCACGTGTGCTGGTTTCTCCCTTGGCGAATTACCGATTTTCGTTGCCGATGTTGTCCACACCTCTATACACAGGTGTGGAAAACACACGCGTTCCCCACGCGAGGCAGATGCCTCGAACCAACGAGTTCGGAAGTCATACGGAGGGGACCGCTTCTATCGCGGCGAGTATATGGGGTGCACTCCCTTCGTATCAAGAACGCCAAATTCATCGCTATCCGGAAACCGGTGACAGTTGCGATTTCTCTAAACCCCTTACTGCATAAGGGTTCTAGAGAAATCTGATCGTTCTCGACATGCTGTGAGTGCGCCAAAACACCGCGTTTTGGCACAAAGTAAAGTTTCGCGGTTGCTTTCGGGTTTTCGCGCTCTTGTCGAAAATGCTCGATTCGCGCCGAAGTGTCTTTGACACTATGGATAGCCATCCGTAACCTACTCGCCGAGGAGTCGGCTGATTGACGTGGGTCAGGCAGCAGATTCCTTGACCGCGATTCCCTTTTCCGGAAGTCCTTTCATGAAACGTACATATCAACCAAATGTGCGCCGTCGGAAGCGTAAGCACGGGTTCCGTTCCCGTATGCGTGACCGCTCCGGCCGTGCACTCATCAAGCGTCGCCGTGGCAAAGGCCGCAGCCGACTCACTGCCTAACACGCGACCACATCTTTCGTTGCGTGGCCGGACAGCCTTCCGGCATGTATTTCGAACAGGTCGTAGGCAGAGAGCCGAAGGTATCACCGTTATCCATGGAGCAGGGTCTCCAGGCCGGCCGCAGGTTGGCATTGTGGCCGGACGTCGGGTGGGGAACGCAGTCGCGCGGAATAGAGTGAAGCGCCGCATACGTGGCGCAATTGCTGAGATTCCGCTACGAGAAGACACGAGCTATATCGTGATTGCCGGTGCTGCCGTGCTCACGGTCGAGTTTGAGCAACTCGTCGACTGGTTGTACACCGGTACCGGGACCTCCCGGGACCGGAACGAGGAGGAACGGTGAACGAAGGACGCACATATGCTGCCCCGGGGCTCGGAGCCCGGGTGCTACTGCGCGTCATTGGCGCCTACAAACACCGGGTGTCACCGTTCCTTGGAAAGAACTGTCGTTACTACCCGACGTGCTCGTCCTACACCATGGAGGCCCTTGAGATTCATGGTTTTTGGCGCGGTCTGTGGTTGGGAACTCGTCGGATCTCACGCTGCCATCCATTCCACAAGGGAGGCATCGATCCAGTGCCGACACACGGACGAGAAACGCGCGACGTGCAACACATGGAAACCGTCGGACCCCGAAGGAAACTTGACCAGTGAACCCGTTCACCATACTCGCCCCACCCATGGGGAAGGCGCTGGAGTTCTTCTACTCCCTTATTCCAAATTATGGGATTGCCATCATATTGCTCACCTTGGTAGTGAGCCTCCTCCTTTTCCCGATGACGTTGAAGCAGACTCGCTCGATGAAGGCCATGCAGGAGATCCAGCCGATGGTCAAGAAGCTCCAGAAGGAGCACAAGGGCAATCGAGAGGAACTCAACAAGGAGCTTATGGCGCTTTACCAGGAGAAGGGTGTCAACCCGGCTGCCGGCTGTCTTCCACTGATACTCCAGGCGCCCGTTTGGTTTGCGCTTTTCCGCGTGCTTCGTGTTGAAGTGCTTGACGGAACACTTAACCCCGATGACATCATTAGACCGGCGTCGAAGCTCGGTGAAGCGCTCGTTGCAGGCAATACCCGGTTCTTCGGTATGGATCTCCTCACCACCCCGAGCGAGGCGCTGCAGACCACAATCGTCCAGTTCCTCCCCTATCTCGGCCTGATGTTACTCATCCTCTTTACTAGTTACTACCAGCAATGGCAAACAACACGGACTCGAACCGAAGCCCAGAAGCAGCAGCAGGAGAGCCAACCACAGGGTATGCAGACTGCGATGAAGGTACTGCCGCTGTTGATGGGTGTGTTTTCCTTTAGCTTCCCCGCCGGTCTCGGTATCTATTGGGCCGTGTCAAGCACGTTCCGCATCGGCCAACAGGCGGCGATTCTTCGCATCGACGGAGATCCTCGCGACGCCGAAAAAGCAGCAAATTCCAAGGCAGAGAACCCCGACGCAGATCAACCACACGAGCGAACGGGTCGATCGCCAAATGCGAGCAAGAAGCGCTCGAACAAGCGCAGAAAGAAGTAGGTCCCATGGAGTGGATTGAAATCGAAGCAACAACGGTTGACGAAGCCGTAACGGTCGCGTTGCAGGAACTCGGCCTGTCATCAAAGGATGAAGCAACCATTGAGATCATTCGTGAGGGCAAGGCCGGCTTCATCGGACTGGGACGCCAGATGGCCGTCGTGAAGGTGAGCAAGGCTCCCGCACAACGGGGCCGGAGGCGGCGTAGGGGTCGCGGCAAGGGTGGATCGAATGCAGGGTCACAATCGAGTTCCGGCGGAACGGGCCAGACGCGGTCGGAGAAGCAGACGAGCCGAAACAGCGGGGGGAACCGCAGCAACAATTCCTCAAAGGGTGGGCCGGGTAACGGCAACCGGCGCGCAGAGGCCGACAGGACGCCAAAAGGCGGGCAGCGTTCCAATGCGCGGACCGGGAATCGGTCTACGAATGACGACTCGGAACGATCGAACGGCAAGTCTGTGTTAGAAGAACAGACCGAGGTTGCGGCTGATTTCCTCCGGGGATTGCTGGAGGCGTTCGGTCTTGAGGGGACTGTGGAGACGCGGAATGAGAAGGACGCCCTCTACATAGATATCGAGGGTGATCAGACGGAAGCGCTGGTCGGACCCAAAGGAACGGTTCTCCAGGCGGTTCATGAGCTCACGCGTACGGTTGTGCAACGCAAGACATTCGGTGCACCTCGCATCCGGTTGGATATTGCGGGATATGCGGCCCGACGTCGTAAAGCGCTCGAGATCTACTCCGGCCAGCTCGCGGAGAAGGTGATCGGTGAGGGTGACGAGATCATGCTTGAACCAATGAATGCGGCCGATCGTAAGGTTGTACACGATGCGATCGGCGATATCGAGGGAGTCCGGAGCTTTAGCGAAGGTGAGGAGCCACACCGATCTGTGGTGATCGCTCCCGCCGAGTAAACCCCTCGGTCGAAGTTGGTCCCAGGGAAGGGGAGTGTCGCTACGGTGACACTCCCCTTCCCTACTTTCCGGGCCTCTCCCTAATTTCTGCCTGGTTGTTTCACGTGAAACAACCAACTACTTGTTCTCGCAACGGGGTCGCTGTTCCACGTGAAACAACTACACTGCCCTTCCATGCAACATCCTGACTTGGAACGCTGTGAACAGCTAATCGGCAGAATGCTGTCGAATACACAAAAAAGCCAACTCATTACGTTCGCTGATTGGCTTGCGGGCGAAGCGTTGACTGCCGGCGGAATCGGTCCGGGAGAAGGCGCTCGTCTCTGGGACCGTCACCTTCTTGACTCCGCGGCATTTAGTGTTGTCCTTCCGGATGCTGAGGGCGCCACTCCAGCCATTGTTGATATCGGCAGCGGCGTGGGCCTGCCCGGGATCGTGCTGGCCATACTTCTGCCACAGACACCGATCACACTTGTTGACCGGTCCGGGCGTCGCCACGGTCTCCAGAAACGAGCACTACGGATCCTTGAGCTGACGAACTGTGATGCGGTCCAACACAACATCCCGGAACAGTCGATTCCGCCAGGGACCCGGGTGTTCCGAGCTTCGTTGCCGGTTCGAGAGGTCCTCTCCCTACACATCTCACATCCAGACCACGCCGTGTCGATCGTTGCGCTCTCCCGCCGCATCGACAACATGGTCCCAGAGACGCTCACCGAAGAAGCCGCCGGAGTGGGAGTGAAAGTGCGTTTTGAGCAGGTTGGAGGCGATATCCTTGACTCCCCCGCCGGGTTCCTTATCATGACAACCCTGTAGCACCCCGAAGAACCAAGGTTTTCATGGCAAAGACGTCAGCGACGATCGTAGCGATAGCCAATCAGAAGGGCGGTGTTGGTAAGTCCACCACCGCGATCAACCTCGGAGCCGGTCTGGCATTCCAGGACGAAAAGGTCCTGTTGGTCGATCTCGATCCCCAGGGGAACAGCTCATCGGGTGTCGGTATTGACCGCGCCCTTATTGATCTCAGCACATACGAGGTGCTTGTTGGGGCCACCGCTATTGAAGATGCGATTGAGCCGACCAGTGTGACCGGACTACACGTCTTACCGGCAACGATAGGGCTTGCGGGGGCGGAGATAGAGCTGGTTTCACTGATGAACCGGGAGCGGAGGCTCGCAAATGCATTGTCCGGCGCGACAGGGGAGTACGACTTCATCCTCATCGACTGCCCACCATCGCTTGGACTGCTCACCATCAACGGTTTGACTGCAGCCGCCGAGGTACTGATTCCGATCCAGTGTGAGTACTATGCCCTCGAAGGGGTTTCGCAACTCGTGAGCAATATTCAACTCGTGCGACAGAACATTAACCCTCAACTTGAGATTGAAGGTGTGGTCCTCACGATGTTTGACGGTAGGACCACGCTGTCGGCAGATGTCGTGGCGCAGGTCCGGCAACACTTTGGCGATACGACCTACCGCACCATTATTCCGAGAACGGTGCGCCTCAGCGAGGCGCCGTCGTACGGAGAGCCTATAGAGGCGTTTGATCCAATGTCGCGAGGAGCGATTGCATATCGTGAACTCGCTCGAGAATTCAGGAGACGACATGGCAGGTCGTAAGAGCGGACTTGGACGGGGTTTAGAGGCCCTACTCCCAACAGATCGACCAGGACGAGGATTCGCCTCACTGCCTGTCGATCAGATTGTCCCGAACCCGCAACAACCGCGAATCCTCTTCACGGACGACGCCATTGCGTCACTGGCAACATCGATTTCTCGCGTGGGAGTCCTTCAGCCGGTCGTGGTGCGTCCCGCGGCCGAAGACGGTACCTACACCCTGGTCGCCGGAGAAAGGCGTCTCCGGGCATCCCGGGCGGCCGGTCTTACAGAAATCCCTGCTGTTATTCGGGATCCCGGGGACGGAGAGACCAATCTCACCGAGGCATTGATTGAGAATGTCCAGAGAGAGGATCTCTCAGCTCTGGAAGAGGCTGCCGCCTTCCGTGAGCTCCTGGATGAATTCGGTCTGACACACGATGAGATAGCCCAGCGCGTAGGGAAGTCACGGAGCGCCGTATCGAACACACTCCGCCTGCTGTCTCTGCCGGCTGACATTCAGGCGCTTGTTGAGTCGCGAGAGCTGACGGCCGGACACGCACGTGCGCTGTTAGGACTTGAAGATGAGTCGTACGCGATTCACATCGGCGAACGTGCCGCCGCCGAAGGCTGGTCCGTTCGCCAGGTTGAGGATGCGGTACGGGCCCGAATAGGCGAAAAGCCCGTCGAGGAACGAACGAAGGGGACTGTGGAAAAACCGATGCGCCCTGCTGCCATCATTGAGTTGGAGAAGCAGCTCGCTGATGAGCTCGGCACGAGGGTGAAGATCGACTACAACGGATCGAAAGGAAAGGTCGTCCTCCGGTTCTCATCGCTGGGTGACCTGGAGCGAATCTATCGACGACTTGTATGACTACCATATACTCCCAAGCACGTCTGTTTGGGGTTGATGTGATCTTCAGGATACGTCCCGGATCGACTCAAGAACAGTCCGCAACGCAACTGAGACATCACGACCGGTAATGGAAGTGTCGGCGGTGGTGGAAATGACCACCGAGGTTGCGCGAGTGTCCTTCAAGAGGGGTACCGTCCGGCCGCTGGCTGTAAGTCCTAGTAGAGCCGCCAGTCGCTCGGCGATCTCTCGTCCCGACGAGCTTTCCGAATACTCAGACGCGAAGTAGAAGACTCCGGTGTCACCACCTTCAGGAACGGCGAACGATACGATGAAGTCAGCCCCGAGACTGTTGGCTCGGACCGCCCGTATCTCCTCAGGGGGAGTGGTATCGATGGTGCGACCAAGCATAATCCCTACACCTAAATGCTGGAAGTCGGAGGCAAAATCAGTTGCGAGTTTCCATGTTTGCTCAGCCTCTGCTTCTGTTCGACAGTACGCGTCAACATAGACTCGAGAGCCTGCGATCGCGGTTGAGATCGAAGCCAGCCAGTCGTGTTCACGTACACGGTCTCGTCCGTGTTTCCTGGTGGCCATCTGCATCATCTTGAGATCTGCGATGAATACCTGTCCAACGATGCCATCCTCAGACATCGCGCGATTCTGTTGGAAATCTAACACTGCCCGCATCGTGTCGGGACCAAAGATCCCGTCGACGATACCGGCATCGAATCCGAGAGAGTTGAGCTTGTTCTGGAGGTCGGCCACGTCATCGCCACGGGTCATAGGAGACCGTCGGTAGAGCATCCGGTCACCGAGGTTGTATCCGGCCTCCACGAGCGTGTTCCACGTCATCGGCCCGACAAGACCATCGGCCGACAGATGTCTGGCGACCTGGAACGCCCGGACGGCTCTGAGCGTGCCATCCCCGAAGTCGCCCGAGGCATCATCGGTGTAGTCGTAACCGAGCGCGCGAAGCCGATCCTGGATGTCCCGGATCGGCTCGCCTTGATCTCCGTGGTGATAAAGCCTCACGGCATTATCGTCTCACATTGCGCGATTCAGTTGATGTACTCAGCGAGTTCCGCCTCGAGCTGGCCCTTCGAACGGGCACCCGTGAGGCGTTTCACCGCTTCACCGTTCTTGAACAACATGAGCGTTGGGATACTCATGACCTGATACTCCATCGAGATGTTCGGATGATCGTCGATGTTGAGTTTTGCGACGTTCATTCTGCCGGCGTTCTCTTGTGCCAGCTCTTCAAGGGGGCCGTTCATGATCTTGCATGGACCGCACCACTCAGCCCAAAAGTCAACGAGTACCGGGGTATCGGACCCGATGATCTCGGAAAAATTCTCGGCTGTCGCCGTCAGGGTGTTTTTACCCATGCCGTTCTCCTTGTCCTCTGTGAGCGTGAATCGGGAGCGAACCTGCCGATGTCGCGCACTGTTGTCTTGTGATCTATTCGTGTGCGTCGAGCCAACGTTCGGCATCAAGTGCAGCGGCACATCCCATGCCGGCCGCGGTGACTGCTTGACGGTACACGGTATCGGCTACATCGCCGCCTGCGAACACGCCGTCTACCGACGTTCGTGTACCATCGACGACGATATAACCTGCATCGTCGAGCTCGACCTGTCCCTGGAAGATGTCAGTGTTCGGGTCGTGGCCAATAGCCATGAAGACACCATCAACCGCCAGCTCACTTGTTTCCCCGGTCTTCGTGTTCTCGATGGCGACGCCGGAGACGAGATCACCACCCAGGATCTCCGTGACCGTGCTGTCCCAGAGAACTTCGATCTTCTCGTGGCCCATTGCTCGGTCAGTCATGATCTTGGAAGCGCGGAACTCATCGCGACGATGGATAATCGTGACCTTGGAGGCGAACTTGGTGAGGAACAGGGCCTCCTCCATGGCGGAGTCTCCGCCACCAACGACAACGAGTTCCTTGCCGCGGAAGAAGAATCCGTCGCACGTCGCACAGGCAGATACCCCAAAACCGCGAAGTCGGTCCTCACCTTTCACACCAAGCCATCGGGCCGATGCCCCGGTGGAAATGATGACGGTTTCCGCCTCATACGAGTCGCTACCAACATCGATCTTGAATGGATGTTGAGAAAAATCAACGGCAGTTACGTTCGATGACACGATGCGGGTGCCGAATCGTTCAGCTTGTTTGCGGAACTGCTCCATGAGTTCCGGACCCATGATTCCGTCAGGAAAACCGGGGTAGTTTTCGACATCAGTCGTGATAGTGAGTTGGCCGCCAGGCTCCATCCCTTCGACGACCAACGGATCAAGGTTGGCGCGGGCAGCGTAGATCGCGGCGGTAAGACCAGCCGGACCGGACCCAATGATGAGAAGCTTTTCAGCCATTTTCAGCGTCCTCTCGGGATTCTTTAGGGATCCTCTTTCGCCATAACAACACACCCGACAACGTGAATAATCCACCGATTGCTGCGTATGCAATTTCCGGTTCCATTGCGGTATCGAGAACTCGAAACAGACCGATGACAGAGAGGACAAGAGCGATCGCACCCAATGCAAGAACAACCATGCCGGTGGTCACCCAACGAACGGCGTTGGCGATCCGATCGACTGTCATCACCCGAACCTTGGCGGCGAAGGCTTCGAGGGAGTCGGCGATCTTGGTGGGGAAGTCATCCATGGTGACATAAGCGTAGTGGCTCATATCGGGGTTGCGGTTGTCGGCGAGATGTTTAGGGGGCGCGATCAATCTCGACACAGCCATCAACAAGGATCTTCACGACCTCGACAATGTTGCCGTTCTCATCGAAACGTTCAGCGAACAGCACATCCCCGCTGTAGGTAGAGACCTCCGCCTGGAAGGAGGTGAAACCATCACCCGAGAGGTCGTCCAAACAGATCTGCAAGGCTTCGGGGTTAGCGGCGTAGTCGATATCCAGAGTTCCACGTTTGGTGGAGGTGTCCACCATTGCGAGGTACTCGGAGGCTGTGACATCGCCAGGCGCAAATGCGCCCTGGTCGCTCAACTCTATTACCGAGGGTGTCGGTTCCGGCGCCATCGTGGCTGCCGTTGCCGCGGACGTGGTCGTCGGAGCCGCCATCTCGGCCACACTCCGTGCCCCGTCTTCTTCGCCAGTCGCGTCGGATATCCGGCCGGCTGGAGCGGAAGTCGCCTCCGTGAGAGCCACGTTGTCCAATGACTCACTGCCACCCAATCTTGGTAGGACAGTGACGGTGCCGACGAGCGCAAGGATCACTGCGGCGGCCGCAAAGACCCACGTCAGCCGTAACGAGGGTCGGATCATTCTGTCCGAAATCGGTGATGTGTCAGCACTCTGGGAGACCGAAGTCCGTACCGCAGAGCGAAGCTTGGCAGACTCGAATTCGGAGAGGAGGGGAGTGTCGGTTTCGCCGAGCCACTGGATTGCCTGTGTCTGGAGTCGTAGTTCTTCGGCAAGTTCCGGATCGGTGTCGATGTCCCGGCGAAGGCGCGCTTCCTCGTCGGAGCTCAAGGCGCCGGAGAGCAGGTCGAAGATACGGTCGTTGTTGTTTCTCATGGTGTCTCGTCTGTTTGATGTCGCGCGGACGGTGCAAAGTTCCCGAGTTGTGTCGCAAGCTTGCGACGTGCCCGATAGACACGGGACTTCACGGTACCAACGGGTACCTCCAATACTTCGGCAGCCCTCTCAAGGTCGAATCCATGGAGGTCAACAAGTACGACTGCCGCCCGAAATTCGTCGGGGAGCGCGGCAAGAGCGCTTTCGATGGCCGGCTGGATTTCCACGGCGGTGAACTCGTCGCCGGCGGCAACATCAACCGGATCGTGGGACTCTGGCAGCACTTCTGTCCGGTGTCGCTTTTGGCGACGGAGGTAGTCGTAACAAGTGTTCACGGTCACTCGATAGAGCCATGTAGAAAAGGCGGCGGTCGCGTTGTATCGATCAGCTTTGCGAAACACTGTGATGAACGTTTCCTGTGTCGCATCCAACGCCGCCTGTCGATCCCCCAGGGTTCGCAGACAGATCGCAAAAACACGCTGCTCATGTGCCGACATCAGCGTATCGAACGCCCCTTTGTCACCATTGAGAAAGCGATCGATGAGATCTATGTCGAGGTGTCTTCGGTCTGTCACGGAACTAAGTGTGGCCTATTTTGTCGCCGTTGTCACGATCCGAACCGAACCTCTCGAACAACGGCCACGTATTCTCCGGATCCGTCATCCGGGAGATCGGTGAGCCAGAGCAGCCAGCTACCCCCGTCTCTGTCAGGGAGTTGGATCGTGGTGGTACCGGTGGAGATAACTGCAGATGAGATATGTTCCCATTCGGCGATCGGTCGAGAGCTGTCGGATGACCACGCGATCGAGAATGAGGTTCCAGAGGTAGCCACGACCTCAAGGGTGCGTGCATTTGCGACCGGAGACAGTATCACGCCAACTCCCTTCTTAATGAGCGGCAGCGGGTCGAAGTAGCGCTCGGTTGTCCAGCTGGTTTCGGTATCTCCATCGGCGAGGAGGGGGAGTCGGTCGTCGTGCTCGGTCCCATCACCGTACGGGTCCGCTACGACAGCGGAGAATCCGATGAGTCCGGCGGGGAGGGTAGTTGTCGTCGACCCGGGCGGGGGACTTGTTGTGGTAACGACCGGCCGCGGTTGCGGGGTTGCGGGGAAGAGAAACGGCGAGTCGTTGTCGGTGTCTATCGAGAGTCCGATGACGGCAATGATTGCTGCGGCGACAACGAGCACCGTTGCCGGTATGAGCCATGTCCACGTCCACCCTCGTGTTGTGATCTGACGGGGCTCGTAACGGATCTCACGTAACGCGCTGGCCAGAGCGGCAGCAGAAAGTTGTCCTGACTCCGCGGCGGCAAGGGCTGCGTCGACTTCCGGAGACAATCCCTCGGCGACTTGAGACGCGGCAATGCCGGGATCCGTTGTGCCGGTGATCGCCGCGCGAAGAGTGCGGGCAAGTGCCGCCGTATCGGCCTCGGGCCCTTCTCCCGTCGAGGTGCGACCGGCGGCTCCCAACTTTGCCGGATGGGCTGCGGAGAAGTGAATGGCGGAGGGCTCGATCGTTCCGTGTACGACCCCGACGGCGTGGAGGGCAGCGAGTCCCTCTGCGAGTCCTGCTGCGTTGGGAAGGAACTCGCCTACCGGGATCGTCTCGCCGGCGCGGATGCGGTCTTCGACTGAGACACCCCCGTTCCACTCAGTGACCGCGTAGGCATTTTCGTCATCGACGTGCAAGGTATACACGGCGGCGAGGTGAACGTGCGAAACGGCCGCCGTGGCTTGGACGTTCTGCTGGAAGAGACGGCGGCGCACTGCATTCGCTCCCGGGTTGAGTACCCGAATCAGTACCGGCCGGTCGAGCAAAGTGTCGGTAGCAAGCCACTCATCGATGTCACCGTCGCGGCCAAGCCGGATGTGCACCGTGAAACGTTCTGGAATTGGAGGAGCCACGAAACCTCGTCGGGGTCGCCAGGGTCAGCCTACCGCTGGGCCGGATAAGCGGGGGTTATTGACCGAACCGCATCAATGCCAGGCGCTCTGGAAGTACCTCGTATCCCTCGGACTCGTAGAGAGAGATCGCTGATGTGTTGTCAAACTGGGTGTTCAGCAGAATCGCCTGCGAGCCATGAGCGCGGGCCTTGCGTGCCGCGACCCTGACGAGTGAACGTCCCATCCCGTGACCCTGCCACGAAGGGTGCACGGCGACGCGTTGCAGATACGAGATTGCGTTGCCGTAACCGACAATGGCGAAACCAATCGACTGACCGTTAGAGTTGCGGATAACGAGGACGGTTGACCGCGTCGTGGCCTGCATGGCCTCGGTAAGGCCGTGAATGTCGAAGCGCCAGAAGGGGTCGAAGGCCGCGCGATCAATGTCAAGGAGTCCTGTGATTGATTCTGTCGTTCGTTCGACAACAAGATGGTCGGGAGCCGGGACCGGCTGATTGAGATCGAGACGTAAGAGCGCCAATTCGACATCTTCGTCGAAGCCGGAGTCCATCCAGGGTTTTCTTCCGCCGATTGGGAGAGGTGGAGAAATCACACTGTCCGCACCGAGCTCCAGTAACCGCAACGCACAGGCATTGATGAAGAGCGAACCCCCGCGGATCAGGCGTAACGAGGCGTCTTCGATGTGATCATTCCAGGGTCGTGCTGTTGCTCGGGCCCATCCGCGGCGAAGAATCGTAGGACCTGGCCAATCCCCCTTGTGGATCAATGTAAATGGCGTCTCGGCGAGTGCCATGTCGATATCTCATTCCAGCTCGGGAGCAAAGGTTAACCCGGATTAGCAGGTCCAGAATCAAGATTGACGTTCGGCTCCCGTTTTACTGCCGTAGCGTCGCCGGGCTGTATGGAACATCGACTTCATGAGTTATAGAGAGTACTCTCTAAAACCAATGAGTAGACCAGTCAAGTATCGAACGGAAGCAATCCTTGATGCCTCCTTGATTATGGCCCTTGAGAGAGGACCATCAGCGCTCAGTGTTGCCGGTGTCGCACGAGCGATCGGTGCGCCGAGTGGGTCGATATATCACCGGTTCTCCGGCAAGGATGTTCTCGTCGGTGCGCTGTGGCTGCGTGCTGTCGAACGGTTCCAGGAGGGATTCCTTGCATCGATCTCTGTTGATGATCCTCTCCAGGCTGCAGTATCGGCCGCGACACATGTGGTGCGATGGAGTCGAAGCGATCTTGACCACGCAAGGCTTCTGCTGGTACACCGAAGTGAGGACTTCCTAAGTTCGGGTTGGCCGGAGGAGCTTGCGGAGCGCAACACAAGACAGCGTCTGGCTGCCACGACGGCGATTCGGAAGCTGACGAGTCTCCTCGGGGCAACAGATGCCGAGTCGCGGACTCGTGTGAATTTTGCTGTGATGAGTGTCCCCTACGGCGCAGTTCGTCCTGCGTTGAGCGCAGGGCGCCGCCCGGAGGCGAGACTCGAGGGACTGGTGGGAGAGACGGTTATCGCGCTACTCACCCCGTTGGTCTCGCGAAGGGATGAACCATGATCGACCAGGATTCATGGAACCGTGTCGTTCGTGTTTTTCAGCAAAGTATGGCGACGTCGCTGCATTGCTCGATAGCGAGCACCAACGAGGACGGCACTGCGCATGTGACCCCGATCGGGTCGCTGCAGTTCACCGGTCCTTCGACCGCGATGTACTTCGATGTGTTCGGTACCCGCCTTTCGAGAAACGCTGATAGAGACCCACGAGTCACAATCCTTACAGTGAACAGTTCCAAGCTCTTCTGGCTCAAGATGTTCGTCAAAGGACGTTTCGTGGAGTATCCCGGTGTACGCCTAATCGGCGTGGTCGGCCCGAAGCGCGAGACAACACCGCGAGAGCGAGAGCGGTTTGAGAGGCAGGTGAAACGGGTCCGACGTCTGAAGGGATATGACGTTCTGTGGAGCGACATAGGTCACGCCAGAGACGTTGAGTTCACGGCGGTCGACTATGTACGTCTTGGAAGATCGACGGGCCGGCTCGGTCAATGACTGGCGACTGACCCCTGACGGGTCGATCGTGCTACAGCTATCCGGGCACGGTAGGGTTCGGGGTATGGCACTTTCTGAACGCATTCTCATGGGACCCGGCCCGTGCAATCCCTATCCGGACGCTGTCGCAGCACTGAGCCGACCGATGCTCGGTCATCTTGATCCGGAGTTCCTGACCATTCTTGACGAGACCAATGAGCGCCTTCGCCAGGTGTGGCGAACGTCCAATCGTTTGACCTTTCCGGTGAGCGCCACGGGTTCTGCCGGTATGGAAATCTGTCTGGTCAACGTCATTGAACAGGGCGATCCAGTGGTTATCGGCGTCAACGGAGTGTTCGGCGCCCGCATGGTTGAAGTCGCAGAGCGTTGCGGCGCCGACGTGACCCGCGTCGATTTCGAGTGGGGTCAACCTGTGGACCCCGACAGGTTGTTAGCCGCCCATCCGAGTCCAAAACTGATCGGCGTCGTCCACGCTGAGACCTCGACCGGCGTGCGGTCCGAAATAGCCGACGTCGGCGCCAACAAGGGCGAGGCCCTGCTGCTCGTCGATTGTGTGACGTCCCTTGGCGGGATTCCTGTCGAGATCGACGAATGGGGAGTCGATCTTGCGTATTCGGGGACGCAGAAGTGTCTTGGTGTCGCGCCCGGTCTCGCGCCTGTGACGGTGTCGGACAGAGCGCGAGAGCTCATTGTGGATCGACCGCGAAGCTGGTACCTCGATCTCAATCTGATCTCGAAGTATGTGGATGGTGAAGGGGCTCGGGCGTACCATCACACTGCACCCATCTCGATGGTATTCAGCCTTCATGCCGGACTAGGGGTGATTCTTGAGGAAGGTCTGGAAGCCGCGTGGGCACGCCATGAGGCATGTGGCCAACGTCTCCGGGAGGGTCTGATTGATCTCGGGTTCGACCTGTTCGCGGCCGAGGGGTATCGCCTTCCCGAACTCACAACGGTGAAGGTGCCTGAGGGTGTTGACGAAGCAGCGGTACGGTCACAGCTCCTCACCGAGTACGGCGTTGAAATCGGTGGCGGCCTTGGAGCGTACGCCGGCAAGGTGTGGCGAATCGGGTGCATGGGGCACACCGCCCGCCTTCGCAACGTCGAGCTCCTGCTGGCAGCGCTCGCCAGGCTGGTGTGAAAGGCGCCAACGTCGTCTCGATACGGTTCGATGTACGATCTCATCATGGCGGTGATTCCTTTCTATGGGGCCGAGCGGCCTGAATTGTTCGAGATTGAACGACGTGCGATGGATCGGGCGAGGCTCGTGATTGCCGCTCTTGACGAATGGTTACCGGTCAAGGGCAAGGTGCTCGACGTTGGAGCAGGGGACGGGTTCGCCGCCGAGTCTCTGACGACCCGGTCGCGTGACGTGGTTCCGCTCGAACCCTCTCCCGGCATGATCCGTACTGACCGCAACCTCCCCTGGATTCAGGGAGATGCTGAGTTTCTGCCGTTTGCCGATGGATCATTTGATGCCGCATATGCGACCTGGGCATATTTCTTCTCCCGGGACTGGGACCCGTTGCCCGGCATTCAGGAGCTACACCGTGTTGTTCGATCGGGAGGCCCGTTGCTGATTGTCGACAACCTCGGCCCGGATGAGTTCAGTGCCCTGGCGCCGCGCAAGATCAACGCCGACTCTGGCTATTGGAAACAGCACGGGTTCGAGTGTCATCCCATCGAAACTCACTTTGAATTCTCGACGATCGCCGAAGCGAGGTTGCTCCTGGAGTTCTTCTTTGGAGAACCAGGTGCGCAAGGCGCGGCATTAAAACTCACATTTCGCGTCGGTCTCTTCCGGGGTCACAGTTCGGATTGAATGGTGTCGGTCTTGCCGACTGTTGTCCGAGCCTGGTTGTGGAGGTGCTGCCGCTTGCTCGGAGAGACACGGTGACTATTCCCGCGAAGCGGACTCTAGTTCGTTGGTCCGTTGATGAGGGCGTCGCGGGTTCGCTCGAGAATGAGATCGACACCGGCGTCGTCGATGAAGAAATTGGGCGTGAACCGCAGTGAGTTCACTCCGCCATGGATCACACCGAGTCCGTTCATGCGGAGATATTCTTCGGTGCTGCCCACACCGGTACAAGTGAACCTGGGGTGAAGTTCGCAACTAAGAAGCAATCCCGTTCCTTGCACCTTGGTGATTGTGTCTTTGAGTTCTCTTGCTATGTCCTGTAGACCGGCAACGAGCTGGTGTCCGCGTATCACGATGTTGTCGCGCATTTCCGGGGTGATGCTGTCGAGGACTTCGACGGCGACGTCCATGGCACGAGGGTTCGATGTCATCGTGTTGCCGTACACGCCCTTCTGATAGAGCGCCGCGGCTGACTCGGACATTGCCAGGACAGACAGCGGGTATTGGCCGGCGTTGAGCGCCTTCGAATACGTTTCCATATCGGGTGGCGGCAGATGTCGAAATCCGGGGTAGTCGACAATCGAAAGAACACCGTGGGCGCGCAGTCCTGCCTGGATCGAGTCGACGAGAAGAAGGGCGCCGTGCTGAGTGGTCAGCTCCCGCGCTCGTTCATAGAACTTCGGGGTGACGGACAGCCCGGGATCCCCCTCACCCATGACGGGCTCCATGAAGAACGCCTGGATGAACAAGTTCTCATTCTCTGCCTCTTTGAAGACTGTCTCAAGTGACTCGATGTTGTTTGGTTCGATAGTGAGCAATGTGTCCGAGTCCCGGAACGATGCGAGGTGCGCTCGGTACGTCTTGCGTGTGGAGTCTGTGAATCGGGCGGGCCCGTCGGTGCGGCCATGAAATCCACTAACGAGGCTTGCCGAACGGATCGGCTTCCCGTCATGACTCGCGCCCGGATCCGTCACTATCTTGGCGTTGATGTCGGCCAACCGGGTCGCGACGTTTACCACTTCGGAGCCGCTGTTCAGGCACAGGAACCTTGCAAACGGTTCCGAATCAGATCGTGTGTGTCCGATCTCCCGACGCAGCCGGTCTGTGAAGTTCAGGTGACTCACCGAAGGTGTCATGACGTTTGCCATGACATGTGGCTGACTCATCGCATCCAGTACTGCCTGGGGGGCGTGTCCGAAACCGAGCATCCCATAACCTCCGCAGTCATAGACCACCGCTCCCTTGAGAGTGATCACCCACGGACCTGATCCGGCGAGTGCGACATATGGATTGATTTGGTCGTCGGGGTAGAAGTTGACGAAGCTATCTTGCACCCGGGCACACTGGCCGGCCTCGTCCATTGCAAGAAGATCCGGCTGCGCGTTAGTGAGGCTCTCGAAACGAAGGAATGCTCTGTCGATTGCCGCTGCTAGCGAGTGGTCTGGAGCGAGAAAAGCCCGAATCGTCTCGTCTGAAAGCCCCACTGTGCGTGCAGGGCCGCCACATTGGCGCATCTGCTGAAGGCGCGAGAGCAAGAGGTCTGAATCGAGTGATCCGGCGGTGTGCGCCACGCTGTTCCTCCAATAGTCCGGACGGTCGGGAACAGTAGCAAGTTCCGTAGCGTTCCGATGCGGAAGAGCAACCGAGACCGCCCGCGGTTATATCAGCATATTGTAACGATCAGTACATCTGAATGTTCTAGATTTGCCCATGGAGGAGACGGTCCGCGACGACGACGGGGTGCTATTGCTCGATCTTGAGGTTTCGCATCATCCCCTGATCCTCATGCTCAAGGTTGTGGCAGTGATAGAGGAACAGACCGGTGAAGTCCCCGAAACGGCGGAGAACCTTCACGCGTTGTCGCGGCATGACGAGAACGGTGTCCTTCCAGCCCTCGTCGACCACGCCCTCGCGGAGCGTGTCCCACGCACCCTGTCCGTCGTTATCTGTTTGCCGTTCGATGACCTTGAACGACTCGCCGTGCATGTGCATTGGATGAGGGAGACTGGACATGCCGCCTCCGCCGCCCCTGTTCACAAACTCCCAGACTTCGATGCTGCCACGCTTGATGATCTCTTCCTCTGCTACTTCGGTCATTTCGAACTGACGACCGTTGAGCGACCAACCGCTACCCATCCGCATCGACAGCACAACTTCGCGTGTCTTCTCGGCCTGGGATAAGTCAAAGAAGGCAGGTGAGGAGAGCTGTGCCGGGAGTACAACATTGTCGGTAGCACTCCTGTTGATGTTCACCGTCAGAATCGGGAACTGCAGACTGTCGACGCTTCCGTTGTTGAACGGAAGGCTGACAAGATCCATATCCGTCCCAACTACGCGGTCGCCGAAGTCAACCCAGATATCGAGCCGTTCGGCTGGAGCGAGGGTGAGGTAGGGGCGTTCAACGGGCTTCTCCAGGAGACCACCATCAGTACCGATGACGGTGAAAGGTGTGCCGTCGCTCCACCCAAGTTTATACATACGCGAGTTGGAGCCGTTGAGAAACCGCAGGCGGTAGGCTCGGGCCGCGACCGGTATCGTGAAGTCGGGTTGGCCGTTAACCAGCAGTTCGTCACCGAGAAAGCCACTCATCTGACCCATCATGCCGCCGTCGTCGTAGACAAGCTGCCCGTTGTCGTCGAACGTTCGATCCTGCAGGACCAACGGGATGTCGTAGTCGCCGGTGGGAAGATCGAGCGCGGTTTCCTCGTCGTCTGAAACAATGAAGAACCCTGCCATACCGGCGTACACCTGCGGACCGGTGCGGCCATGAGGATGGGGGTGATACCAGTAGGTGCCGGCTCGGTTGAGTACCTCAAACTCGTAGTAGTACGTCTCTCCCTTTTTGATGGCGTACTGCGGATGACCGTCCATGTCCGCCGGAACGTGAAGGCCGTGCCAGTGGATGATGCTGACTTCGGGAAGTTCATTGGTGAACTCGATCCGAACCTTCTGGCCCTTCTTGAGATGTAGGGTGGGTCCGAGGTAGCTTCCGGGTACCGGTACTACTGCTCCCGGATCGCCTTTCAGGAGGTCTCCTTCGAGTCTCCAGACGTCTGTGGACGTACCGGAGCGGATTTCGATAGTGCCCTCGACGGCCCGCATTGCTATTTCGACATCAGGTTGAAAGTCCGCGCTTGGAGTAGATACCGGTTGGGGGAGGAGCGGCTGTGTGTTGGTGCGGTTCATGCCGCAGGCTGCCAGGACGGTCGAAGCAGCGCCGATACCGGCGAGCTTTACGAAGGTTCGGCGTGTTATCTCTGTCATCGGTGTTCCAGTATTGATCGGTTGTGCTGATCGGTCGACCAGGCCTAGCCGAAATTTCCGCTAGGTGTCTTTCTGGAGAAGCAGCTCTCCCTCTGCGGTCCAGGCAATCATGCCGCCGTCGAGGTTCCACACGTCCGTGTAACCCTGCTGCACTAGTTCGGCAGCCGCGATCGCGCTCATGCCTCCGCTCCGGCAGTACACGACGACCTGTGCATTCTTGTCTGTCGGCAGCTCGCCTAGATTCTGCATGATTTTGTCAAACGGAATGAATGTATCGGTGCCGTCGATTTCTCCGGCATAGGGAATATGCACGTTCACCAGGACGAAGTCCTTGTTCTCAAGCTTCGTGACGAGGCCACGAACACTGACATCGGTGTAGCTGCCACCATCGACGGGCACGGCCCGCGTCTCGACAGTGAGGTCAACGGTCGGTGTGTCCGCTACCGAGTCGGAGCCACCACCGCATGCGGCCACAACGAGGAAGAACGCCGATAGGAATACAAGCTGAGTCAAACGGGTCGGTTTCACGAGATACCCCTGTGTCAAGAGAGTGGGCTGGACGGTTGTGTTGAAGTCTCGGCCGGTCGCCGAGGGCAGACCCCGCTACCGTGTCAACGTTGTGCCGGGTGCAAGATGTCGGCGCCGGCTGGTCCTGGGATGATATCGAATTCAGAACCGGACCCAACATCGCGCCTACGCGATTCCCGCGCCTTGCGAACGCAGCGGTGATCAGACGTAGCGGTCACTGCTCCGCGATGAGATAGCGGGAGGAATCCGCCAGATCACCTAAAGGTGGACAATCGATGGTCCCCGCGGAGGTTGCTGTGATAGTACTACAGATTTTGCCAGGGTTGTCGATATTGTGTCGATACGATGAAACATCTCTCCACTTTCATAGCGCTCGCCATGGTTGTTGCGGCCTGCGGCCAGGAACCAACGGTGAACGCACCGCCGGTTGGTGAACCCTCAACCGTGAGTTCCACGACAACCACGATTGTGGAGATCACGACGGCACCCACGACCACGGCTGCACCACCATCAACGACTTCAACCACGACGACCACCACCACGACAGAGTCTCCGCCCGGGACTAATCCATCCGATCCCGAGATCATGACCGGGACCTTCTATCCGACAGGCACACCGGTTCCAGTTGTGCTTCCCGAGGGTGCCATCGGGCCGAGCGAGTTCATCAACGGGGAGGACGACGTTCAACTGCGCGATATCGTCGGCGCAGCGACCCATCGAATGCGTGTGAAGATTTCGGCTCCCTTCGAGGGTCTGGGAGACTTCGTCATAGAGTCCGACGTGATCGAAGGCGTCAGTGCAGACGTTTTCACCGTTTACGCCCGGTGGTTCGCGTCGGATGCCCCGGATGGGAGTAGTCCGGTCTTCGAAGTGGTGCTCATCGATGGTGGCCAGTACCGGCGCACCCAGGGTGAGGAATGGAGAGATAACAGCGGAGGAGCGCTTTTCGGCTGGTATGTGGCACCGATCCTCTACTCGATGCTCCATCCGATCTCCTCTCAGATCACCGCGTCAGAGTGGCTCGGCAACGAGGAGATTGAGGGTGTTCCGGTGGGCCGGTATCGATCAATTCCGTTTCACGACAGCGGCTCGTCGTCCGAGATGGACGTACGCGGAACCACCGAGATTTGGATTGATGCCGATGGCGTCGTGTGGCGGGCGGTGTCCGAGACATTTGTCGAGGGCGAGCTGTGGTGGTCGTTTGACGCAGTGTTGTACGACGTGGGCGCTGACATCGTGATTGAAGCCCCGCTAGTTCCGTAGGGCGTTAATCGGCTGCGGTGACGCAGAACTCGTTACCTTCGGGGTCCTGGAGCACGGTCCAACCAAAACCGTCGATCTCGTGATCTTGCACGCGCCATCCCCCAAGCTGTTGCACGGCTGCAATGAACTCCTCAGGATTCTCATGGCTCAGGTCGAGGTGTAATCGGTTCTTGACAGATTTGTCCTCGGCGACCTGTTGAAAGGCAAGCCGGATCGTCCCGTCGTCGAGAGGGGTGGTGAATATGTAGCCGGGGTAGCGTTGCGCGATATCGACGCCTGTGATTGCTGACCAAAAGGCAAACAGTGCGTCAGGATCCCGGCAGTCGATCATGATGGCACTGACCGTTGCCCTTGTGTCAGTCATCCGGTACCTCCAAAGTCCTTGAGAGTGAGTGATGGCGGTAGACCGAATGTCCCCGCTACGTCGGCCCGGGGTCGGGCGATGTTCTGGTGCACCCATCGTATCAAGCCGGGCGACATCAAGGGTGACGAGCGGATGCTTACTCGAGGAGGTCCTGAGCGGAACGTTGCATTGCTCTGTACGCAACGTTCGCCAACATGCCGCCGGTGCCGGCGCGGCGGACACCGAGGGCTGCGAGTTCGGAAACAGTCGGCCCGGACTCGCGAAGAAGCACATTCACAGCTCCTCCCACCTCATCTACGAGTCGGCCGATGTCCATCGACTCGATGAGTCCGGGGGCGTAGACGACGTCCGCACCCGCGGTTCGAAATGCCTGCAGTCGTGTAATCGTGTCGGCAAGGTTATCGATGCCGTAGAGATGATTCTCCGCTCGAGCCGTGAGGACTATGCCGTGGTCACGGGCAGACGCTGCGCAGGCTTCCACCTTCTCCACAAACACCTCGACCGATTCGATAGTGCCGGTCGCCGGGTTGTAGTCCTCGATAGAAACGCCGGCCGCCCCACATTGAGCAAGCGTCACGAGATTTGTGGCGCACTCGTCCGGGGTTTCAGCAAAAAGCCGTTCTGCATCGACGTTTAACGGTACACCGACAGCCGCGGTCAGAGCAGTGACGTGCTCGCAGAGCTCATCAAACCGGACCTCTTGATCCTGACGCCCCAGTGAAGCAGCGTGTCCCGAACTAGTAGTGGCGAGAGCCTTGAATCCCATAAGTTCGAGACGCACAGCCGAACCGACGTCCCAGGGATTGGGCATGACAAAAAAGCCTTTATCGTGCAGCTCTCGAAAACCGTCCTTCACACCCACGTCGTACTCCCCGATGCAGCGGTTGCCGTCTTGCCGCGCACCGTGACACTACAGAAGACGTGCGACAACTCCGGCGTTGTCGACGATTGATCGTGCGCATGAACCCACGTTGCGAGCAAACGCGCCCGCGGGCGTAGTATCTGGGACAATGAAACTACTGGTCTACACGCACGAGGCAAGTCTGCGTCACGACACAGGCATTGGTCATCCGGAGCGTCCATCCCGCGTTGCGGCCACTCTCGCCGGTGTTGCCGCATCCGGAGTTGATGTTGTCGATGTGAGTGCCGGGATCGTCGACCGTGAGTATCTTCGGCTGGTTCACGCAGCCGAGTACATCGATGCGATTGAACGCTTCTGTCGGTCCGGTGGTGGGGCTCTCGATGCGGATACACCCGTTGTTGCAGATTCATGGGAGGCAGCGTTGCGGTCTGCGGGCGCAGGTATTCAGGCCGTTGACGATCTCACCGATTCGAAGGGCGACGCAGCGTTCGTCGTCACGCGACCCCCGGGACATCATGCTCTGGTCAACCGGGCAATGGGCTTCTGTGTGTTCAATAACATTGCGATCGCAGCGCGTTGTCTCACCGACCGCGGCAACAAGGTTGCCATCGTGGACTGGGATGTGCACCACGGTAACGGTACCCAGGACACGTTCTACGAAGATCCGAATGTTCTCTATATCTCGTTGCACGAGTTTCCTGCATACCCGGGAAGCGGTTGGATTGACGAAACCGGTGCAGGGCCCGGCGCCGGCACCAACTTCAACTTTGCGTTCCCCACCGGTACTGACGGACACCCATACCGGTGGGCGTTTTATCACGCCATTGTTCCGCTGCTAAAAGAGTGGTCCCCGGACTGGCTCCTCATCAGTGCCGGGTATGACGCTCATCGCGACGACCCGTTGGCCGGTATCGCACTCGTGCGAGATGACTATCGCGAGATGGCGTCGATGATGAAGGGCGTGGTCGGCAAGAGCCGAACGGTGCTGTTCTTGGAAGGTGGATACAACCTCAAAGCGGTCACTGCCTCGGTTGCCGATACCATTCGTGGACTCGAGACCCCGGTGGTGACTCCTGTTTCAAATCAGGGTTCGTCGACGGCGATGCGGATCGCCCGGATAACGGCTGGCGAGATCAACAACCGTTTCGGGTTAACCCTCGACATCTCGGGTTAAGAAAATCTCCAAACATTCCGATAGGTGACACAGCGCCGTGTTACCAAAAGGGGATGCCAGAGTGCTTGATGGATTACCAACTGTTGACGAGCTTCTCAAGAAGCTCGCGTCTGTCGACGGATCCGACCTTCACCTCAAAGTCGGATCTCCACCGGCATATCGTGTGAACGGAGAGCTCCATCTCTCCAACCTTCCGACACTGAAACCGTCTGATACCGAGAAGGTCGCCCATCATCTGATGTCCGATCGTGTCCGCGCCGAATTCGATGCCACCAATGAAGCGGACTTTGCGTACGGTCGGTCGGATATCGGCCGGTTCCGTGTCAACTGCTACCGCCAACGGGGTTCGGTGAATATCGTGATGCGCTCGGTGAGTCCGGCTAGCCAGAACTTTGACGAGCTCGGTCTTCCGAGCGTGATTCGCGATCTGTGCCAGCATCAGCGTGGGCTGGTGCTTGTTACCGGGCCGACAGGGTCTGGGAAGACCACGACTCTCGGGGCAATGATCGACTACATCAACACGACCCGTCGGGCGAATATCATCACCCTTGAAGATCCCATCGAGATCCTCCACTCCGACAAGATGTCACTCGTTTCCCAACGTGAGGTCGGTGTCGACACATCATCTTTTGCCGAGGGTCTCCGTCGGGTTTTGCGTCAAGATCCAGACGTGATTCTGATCGGCGAGATGCGGGATCGGGAAACTGTCGAGTCCGCTCTTCGAGCCGCTGAAACCGGTCACCTGGTTCTTTCGACACTGCACACCATTGATGCCACCGAGACGGTCAACCGAATTATCGACTATTTCCCGGCGGCAATGCAGGCACAGATTCGTCTGATTCTTGCTGGATCTCTTCGTGGAATCGTTTCACAGCGGCTGTTACCGAGGATCGACAACGGCGGGCGCATCCCCGCGGTCGAAGTACTGGTCAACAACGAGCGGATCTTTGACAGAATCGTGGATCAGGCACTCACCCACAACATTGTCGAGGTCATCGCGGACGGCGAGTACTACGGGATGCAGACGTTTGATCAAGCAATCCTCGACGCTTTTCGGAGAGGACTGGTCTCCTTCAACGACGGACTCGTGAATTCGACGAATCCGGCAGACTTCAAACTGGCTGCTCAAAACTCCGGGTTGCTTTCTCACACACAGGCGAGCTGAGCAGCTTCTAGACATTCCAAAGCCGGGGCTGGCGCGAATGAAATCGGGACAACTTGAGAGTTGTCCCGATTTTCATGTCCGGGATGGAGAAGCGCTGCCGCACGAGCATCTGCCGCTATCATCTCGTCCCCCATGGAGTCATTTACCTGTCGCACCTGCGGCTCTTCGTTTTCCCTGCCCGATCACGTGCTTGAGCGTTACCCCGGTTGGGAGCCGACTCAGTGCATGGATTGCCGGGGAAACACAAAGAGCGCCTCGAAGGGAGGATCGAGGCGGGGGTCCGCAAAGAAGGCCGGCAAGAGCATCAGCGCGACGCGGACGCTGACGACGGACGAGGTTCTCCGGATGTTCACGGATGGTCCGACTTCGGGTGTCTTCACTGACGGATCGAGTGTGCCAAACCCCGGCCCGGGCGGGTGGGGAGTGGTGTATGTCATAGACAACGAAATCGTCGACTCCCTCTCCGGGACAGATCCTGATACGACCAACAACCGGATGGAACTCACCGCAATAATCGCGGCTCTTGAGATTGTTCCACAGGGTACCCCGGCGACGATCTACACCGACTCGCGGCTTGCGGTTCAAACGCTCACAGAGTGGGCGGCAGGTTGGGAGAAACGCGGTTGGAAGCGCAAGAGCGGACCGGTCGAGAACCTCGATCTGGTGAAACGCGCCTATTACACCATCACCGAACGACCTGAAATCTCAATCGAGTGGATAGCTGCCCACAGCGGATACCGATGGAACGAATACGCCGATGCACTGGCAAGTAGCTGGCGTTCGTAACGGGCTAGAGCAACCTCGAACCGGTAACCTCACGAGAAGATGATTCCTCCCCGCCTCAAACCGCTGCTTGCCCCCGGCTCACCCACGGTCGAGTTGTCGCGGCTCTTTGCACAGGACGGTTACCGCCTGTATCTGGTCGGTGGCAGTGTCCGTGATGCAATGCTTGACCGGCCGAGTCCTGATCTCGACTTCACGACAGCGGCTCGTCCAGACGACGTCAAGCGGATCGTGGGACCGTGGGCGGACGATCTGTATTTGGTGGGTGAGGCCTTCGGAACCATCGGGGCCGTGCGCGATGGCCAGATCTATGAGATAACAACCTTTCGCTCCGAGACGTATCGTGACGAATCCCGCAAACCCCACGTTTCGTTCTCCGACACGATCGAAGAAGACCTCGCCCGCAGAGATTTCGCGGTCAACGCAATGGCATTGGCGCTTCCCACTGATGACGATGAGCCACATTTGGTTGACCCGCATGGCGGGCTTCTTGACCTCGTTTCTCGCGTCTTACGAACGCCGAGCACACCCGAAATCTCGTTCGGTGATGATCCCCTGCGGATGCTGCGACTGTTCCGCTTTATGTCGACGATCGGGTTTACACCGGATCCTGCGGGGTTGACAAGCGTGAGCAACATGGCTGAGCGACTGTCGATTGTCTCGGCGGAGCGAATTCGTGATGAGTTCGACAAGTTGCTGGTTGGTGATGATGTAGCCGTTGCACTCGAGGCACTTGTCGATTCCGGGCTTGCCGATGTCTTCGTTCCCGAGCTGCCCGCTCTTGCGCTTGAGCAGGATCCGGTGCATCGACACAAGGATGTGCTTGCTCACACCATTGCGGTCGTAGAGAAAACGTCCCCCGACCTCGTGTTGCGCCTCGCGGCTCTATTTCACGACATTGGGAAACCGCGGACCCGTGAGTTCGCGGAACACGGGGTGTCGTTTCACCATCACGAGGTTGTCGGTGCCCGGATGACGCGACATCGGATGAACGTGTTGAAGTATCCCAAGAAGGTGACCAAAGACGTGTCGCAGCTCGTGTTTCTTCACATGCGTCCACATACGTTCAAGATGGGGTGGACCGACGCTGCGGTCCGACGCTACGTACGTGACGCCGGTGATCTTCTTGAGAGCTTGAATGAGTTGGTGCGTTGTGACGTCACGACACGAAACGTCAAGCGTGCTGCCAACATCTCGCGGCGAATTGACGAGCTGGAGGAACGTATTGTTGTCTTGCGGGCCCAGGAAGAGCTGGACGCCATCCGACCGCCGCTTGACGGTCGCGAGGTCATGGGGCATCTCGGACTTAGTCCAGGCCCCCGCGTCGGTGAGGCGATGAACATGTTGTTGGAGCGTCGCCTCGACAAGGGCCCCTTCTCGAAAGAAGAGGCGTTTGCGATGCTTGACGACTGGTGGGCTACCCGGGCATAGGGGGCGCCGGATCGCCCTGGATCGATTGAATTCTATTGAGCGACTACATGCAGTAGTGACATAACTACGTTGCGTGGCTATGCTCCTGGTCTGCTTCGACCGAGGTGTGTTGGGTCGGACAACAGGTCCGGTCCTTGTGTGCGGTTGATGCAGGCCAGGAGGATGCCTTGTTTATTGTCACCGCGGTTTTGTTGGTAGGAACTCTTCTTGCAACCCCGACACCCGATATCTCCGCGCCCGAGGAGCCTCGATCCCCTCACGCATACGTGGAGGACTTGATAGACGAGGGGTTGCGTAATGGTCGACTACCCCACGACCGACTTGTTGATGTTCCAACCGACCAACAGGGGTGTCTCGTCGAGACCGAGGCCGCGAATGCATGGCAGCGGCTCGTCGCACGTGCTGCGATTGACGGCGTTGAACTGACTCCGGGCTGGTGTTATCGCAGCATCTCGGCGCAGAAACAGACCTATATCCGCAACTGTGGGTCGCTGTCTGCCCGACAGAGCAGATGCAGCCCCGCCACGTCGCGCCCCGGCACTTCGAATCACGGTTGGGGTCGAGCGATCGATATCACATCCGGTGGGGGCCTTATTGGATGTCACTCCGACACCTACCGATGGCTTGTGGAGAACGCCGGCGACTTCGGTTGGGTGAACCCCGAGTGGGCGCAGTGTGGACGGAACCGAGCCGAGCCCTGGCACTGGGAGTGGGGCGGTATAGACGCCACCGAACGACCACTCCCAAGGCACCGAATAGTCGCGATGTAGCCATCGCAGGTCCGAGCTTCAGCAATCCGCAACGATCCAACCGGGCGACGCTCGTCTATCCGGGAACCTGATTGGCGCACGACGGCGTCTCCTGGAGGCCGAGCCAACGGACAATCTGTCGTGGGTCTGGTGGCTGTAGTGTCCCGTTCTGTAAGCGAGTGACTTTCGCACACCACTTCTCAGGACTTGCCCGCATCACGAGTCGAACGCGCTCAACTCAGTTGCGATGTGAGCCGCCAGGGTTGCGTTGGAGAGAACGAGCGCAATGTTTGCCGTCAACGTTGCACCACCCGATACGTCGTTGAGATATGCCAGCAAGAACGGCGTGATGTCCTTCCCGGTAATACCGCCTGCGGCTGCGGCCGCAAGCGCCTCTTTGACGATCCGGTCGACATCCTCAAAGGGCAGTCCATCTCGTTCCGAGATGGGGTTTGTTACGACAACGCCGGCGTTCATGCCAAAACCCCAATGCGCATGGAGCATGGCCGCGATCTCTTGAGGGGTATCGAGGCGAACGCTCACGGGGAGACCCGAGCTTCTTGAGAAGAACGCCGGGAACTCGTCGGTCTGATAGCCGACCACCGGCACGCCGGCCGTTTCAAGCGCTTCAAGAGTGTTCGGTAGGTCGAGGATCGACTTGGCCCCTGCGCAGACGACGGCGACTGCGGTCCGGCCGAGTTCGGTGATATCGGCCGAGATATCGAGGGTGTGTCCGATACCCCGGTGCACGCCACCGATGCCACCGGTCGCAAAGACCCGAACGCCGGCTTGCTCCGCAATGAGCATCGTCGTGGCTACCGTTGTCGCGCCCATCTGACCGGATGCCAGGATCGCTCCAACATCGCGTCGCGAGACCTTGGCGACACCCGGTTCCCGGGCGAGTCGGTCGAGTGATGCGGAACTGAGCCCGACGTGGGCGGCCCCGTCGATCAAAGCAATTGTTGCCGGGACCGCACCGGCAGCGCGCACTGCAGATTCGATTCGCGTTGCGGTCTCAAGGTTCTTCGGGAACGGCATCCCGTGCGAAATAATCGTCGATTCCAGGGCAACGACCGGGCTGTTTGTTGCGAGCGCCTCGGCTACCTCGGGGTGGACGATGAGAGCCGGGGTCATATTCTTTCCCTTTCGGTGATAGCGTCCAGGCGCTCGGACGCAGCTATCTCAGGTGCGGAGTGTGATGCGCCCACTCGGTTTAGCGCCTGTGCCGCGAGCCGGGTGCCGAGAGCGACAGCTTTGGCAAGTGTGTCGCCATTGCAGAGACCGGCGAGAGTGCCTGCGATCAGTGAGTCGCCCGCTCCGGTTACGTCACCGTGAACAGTGTCGATCGCACGGCATTGACCGGACTCGCGAGCATTCGCCCACGAAGCGCCGTTTGAGCCATGCGTGACGACGGCAGCCTTGTGCCCAAGGTCGACGAGCTCCACTGCTGCTTCGTCCGGTGGCACGGGCTTGCCTCCGAGAAGTACCGAGGCCTCTTCGACATTGCAGAACACCAGGTCGAAACGCAAGGTCGTTATACGACTCGCTTTCTGAATACTTACGGCATCGGCCGCTATCGGGATTCCTGCTCGTTGGGCGGCCACACACGCCGATGCCGCGACGGCCGGTGGCAGGTTGGCATCAATGAACATCCACGACACCCGGTTCATCCATGAAGCGTGCGGGCGGATACCTTCCCATGTGATGTCGTCGAGGATCCCCATGTCGCTGAGGCCGGCAACAAGGCCGCCTGCTGGATCAATGACGGCGGTGTAGGTGCCGGTGGATGCACCGTTCAGTGTGGCAACAGCACTGCAGTCGACTCCGGCACGTGACGTTGCTTTGACCACTGCATGTCCACGGTTGTCACTACCGATCGGACCAGCCAGAATCGCCCGCGTACCGGTGGATGCAATAACCTCAGCGACATTGCGTGCGACACCGCCCGGAGTCTCCGTGGCGACCCCGATGTTGGATGTTCCGGGTATGAACGGCGCGGAGAGCCGAAACGTGACGTCGGTGTTGATCCCACCGATGCACAGCACAGCATCCTCCGGTGTGTTCAGAATGTACGCCCGACCCTCTATATATCCCTTGGCCTGGAGCGAGCGAATGTGAGATGCGACCGTTGAGCGGCTGATCCGGAGGTGAGTCGCAAGGCTCTGCTGGGAGAGAAAGGGATTGTCCTGTATCGCATCGAGGAGGCG
>VAPH01005840.1_pt1 | contig 38613 bp, 37 predicted proteins | sample 3393861 | NCBI WGS metagenome assembly VAPH01 (sample SAMN08290439, study PRJNA428436) | hydrothermal vent metagenome | isolation source: Deep-sea hydrothermal vent chimney | place: Atlantic Ocean: South-mid Altantic Ridge | reverse complement strand
CCGGGCCGTTAAAAATATTTAATATGCCGGATGCCGATCATGATACACCCTTGGTGGAGAGTGACTTTGAACAACTGCGTCCCATGGCAAGCTGGTTGTATAATGCTGCTAGCCACTGAACAAAAAGGCATCAATTAATAATTCGTACTGCGGGGTGACCTCTGATGACATCGCGCCCGTCCTGATGGCGGGGTTATGCGACGGGGATATACCGGATATAAATCAATAAGTCAAAATGGTGGCCAGGGGCAGAATCGAACTGCCAACACGAGGATTTTCAGTCGGTCGCTCAGTTCTTTGTGAAAATTTAATTTTTATTAAAACAAACACTTACAGTGCTTGCAGCTTCTAGCTTAGTAGAAACTATTTTATATTGCCGTCATTTGTGACACAAATATGACACAGTCAGAAAGAAAGAAAATGCTTAACTAAACTATCTATGCAGTCGTGGCGTAGTATTGACAGAGGAAGAAGGAAACGAGCAATCATGTCTGGCGAGTCATGGTCACACCACATCGCTGACACTCGACCTTTTCGATACCGCCTCCGGCACCAAACTCGAAAGTCTTGTCGATGACGCGAAAGTCATGAAACCCCAACCAGCACAGGAGGCGACCGAATAATGATGGTAACTTTGACATATCATGAAACCCCAAAAAATATGCGCATACTTCCTTATCTGTTTTTAGCTGCCTTGCTACTATCCCGGTGTAATGGCTGGATGAGGCGGGCGCTGACTTCCAATAGCGGAATGCTCTTTAACACCTTCTGTCAAAATATTCTGTTTTCCCATTGCCCTAACCATTTTCCGCCGCCAACTATAAATGAATACAAGTAGGTGCTGATAAAGGCCACTGCAATGAGTAGCGTAACGGCCGGTATAAGCCATGCCATCACCAGCGCTACATTCACAAAGGCCACCGCAGTGGCGGTCTTTGCCAGCCCTCGAATAAGAACCGTTAACTTGAATGGCACGATCATCGTCACCGAATGCAAGATAAATATCAGAACCAGATAAAGTCCAGGGTCGACATCAAACATTTGTGTCAACAGGAGAACGAACAACATGTGGCGCATTAGCTCATTGGTCGGCGAACCATTTCCTGTCTGCCCTTCGGGATTGACCCGGATAGTGACACGAAGAATGATCGAAGCTGCAGTGACCATACTCACCATCAAGACCAGTCCGCCAAAATGTGAGCCTACAGCCAAGACAAAGACCACATGTGCGACTGCATCACAAATATTGTCAAGATCGGCGCCGAACCGGCTGCGGATATTCAATTTGGCAGCCAGCACACCATCGAGATCATCCATAATATTATTGAAAATGATTAACGGGATCAGGTAACGAAAACCATCTTCCAGAAACAACAACGCCAAGGGCAACACGCCGAGAATCGATGTTATGTTAGCCAGATTCCGGTAAAGGAAGCTTCGTTGAGGTGTTTCTGTCTGTGATTTCAAGACTTGTCCGTTGCAAGCACAAAAAAATGATTTTCCAGGCCTGGAAACGGGATCCCGAGGATCTTGGGGAGACGCTTGATCAAGGGAGCCCCCAAACGCATGCCCCAGTAGGTCAGGCGACCCATAATCTGGAGGGCCTGAAACGGTACCGGGACAGCCCACTTCCATTTTTTGATCAGCTCACACCCCATCTGCATCAGAACATAGGGCTCGTTTCTTTCAACGTGCTTAAGTGTCAATCCGCATTGTTTGAAGATGCGTTTGTAGTCTGACACAGAACGATAAACGACGGGATAGTCACCAGTACGCGTTACCGTCGCCCCCCGAACCGTGGACTCACGGCACAGAATGATCGCATCGGATCCGAGACATGGGATCAACTTTTGTAACAGGGCGATAACGTCATTTTCATCGAGGTACATAAGCAGGCCGCCGAGAAAAACCAGGCTATAGTTGCCACCAGGATCAAACGACAGGACATTACCTTGTATGGTGTGTATGTTGGAATGTGGGGCACATCGCTCCTCCAGCGCCGGGTAGAGTGCATTGCTGCCTTCAACCGCGACCACTTGGGAGAAGCTGCGAGCGAACTCCTCGGCCCAATACCCGACACCACTGCCGAGATCCAGAACCGTGCCATCGTGCTCTATGCCGCGAAGTAAGCGCCGGACGATCCGGGTCTCCGCATGAAACCGAAAATCGCCCGCACTCGCCGGAAAACCAAAGCCATCCATCATGTATGGCCCCAAAATCGAAGATTTGACGCTCTCCCAATACTGATTGACGGATGTGTGATCGATCTCAGGCAATGGTGACCGCCGGCTCGATACCCATTAGAGAACTACTGACGATGGAACGAGGTCGGGCAAACAGATTCTCTGCCGCGCGCAGGTCCTTCCTGGTATCGATCTCATACCATCTGTTTGCATCGAAGAAGACCGCATCGAAAGAGAGTGTGCCGTCAGCGATCATCTTGGCAAACACGACCTCGTAATACTCACCGAGCCTGCCTTCCGAGACATAGCGACTTAACCTTTCCTCAACCTTGTTCCATGAATCAAGGGATATGCTGTAGATATTAACCGTTTTGTACTGGCGAGCACCGTCACAATGCTCTCCACCCTTGCGAAAGGCCGTCACTCGCCGCTCTAGCCCAAGCCCAACCCCGAGCTCTACTGTAGTACCATTCATCCAGGGAAGTATCTTCGAAATTGCCATCTTGTCAGCCTGGAGCATATCGTCCAGCATGCTGGTTTCGAAAACCAGGTCACTCTCCACCAGCAAAAAAGGCTCCCGAATCTGTTGTCGAGCCAGCCACAGAGAGTAAATATTATTTGTTGTCCTGTAGTCTGGATTGAAGACGTAATCGATTTGCATATCTCCGGCATGTTGTTGCAGAAATTTCTGGATGTGATCACCCAGGTGGCCGATCACCACGATCAGCCTCTCAAACCCCTGCGCGCGCAAATTTTTGACCAGCCGCTTGAGGATAGGAATGCCTCCAACCTCAGTGAGACACTTGGGGACATCCAGGGTCAATGGCTGCAGGCGGCTTCCCGTTCCTGCCGCGAGCAAGAGTGCTGTCGTTACCGTAGTTGCATTGCTACATGGCTGGGCGGTCATCGTTGACCCCCCCCTAATTATGGAGTGACCTGCATTAGAGATACTAGGCTCATTTCCAGTTCCACAGATAGCAATCTTATTCTTATACATTTCTTTAGTGTCTCCTGTTTAGATGGCTCTATGAATGACATTCCCTGGAAAGAATCCATGGTTTCCCTTAATGTCGTTTTAAACGTGTTCGGTATCATTTGCCGGTTAGATCGTTTGTCTATCGGACTTCGCTAGCCCGCATTTCTCCCCAGGATCGCGGAATCAGGCTGAGGATCCATCTGCTTGTCGATCTCGTGTCGACCAAAACGTCACGGGATACGCTTGGTGCAGGGACATCACCATCATCACTTCTCCACGGCGGCAGGGAAGCATAAACAAATAAAACAAGGGGCTAGTGGGAGCTAGCGAGTACTAGTGAGGACGCTGTATCTTAATGAATATTGGGAGAATTATCAAGTTTAAGAAGGGATATGCCTCGGGTAACAGTAGTTTACAAAACCCGGGTACGGTAAGCAACTGGTTTAATAGTCGCCAGAGATGGATAAATCTGCCGGGAGCAGATTTGGACAACGAATCTACCCGAAGGGCGAAACTCAGGGATGAGTCGAGTCAATCTAACCACGTAGGGTTCGATTCAACCCTGCCATGCACTGTCAGGAACACCAACCATTTACAACTTTACAACAAACTAATTGGTGGCCAGGGGCAGAATTGAACTGCCGACACGAGGATTTTCAGTCCCGAATATGCCATCAAATAACTTTATTTTACAATGACTTACCGGGACGCTCGTTGCTTAATTTGCATAACAATGCAGGACTGTGCGGGACTCATTCACGCAAAATTCACGCACGTTATTTGCGTGACGATTATTAATTTTGGGTAGCCCCTGGTGCCTACGGAGCCCAACAATACGTGGAGGTTCAAGTCCTCTTCTCGGCACCAAATTCAAAGACCATCACAGACCACCAAAAACCACAAAAGGCACTGTTTTTACAGGATTTTTCTTCTCTCTGACTTTCTGTTTCGTTGTCACTCATTGTCTACGATTATCCCAATAATGGAGCGCGAGTGGAGCGTGGGTGGAGTGCGAATTATGGCTTGCCAGAGTCGGTCGAGCCATTTGTTGCGGGTCTTGTCGTCAGCGGGTGCTTCGATAATGATGGGTATCAACGTATCCAGTGTTTTGTAGACAGCCGATCCCAGTGCACCGCTGGAAGTGTCTATGTGTTCCAGCGCCGGCCAAAGCCTTTCCATCAGACGAACCGCGCCCTCCGCCCCAGGAACAGGATCTTTCCTTCACCTCACAACCTTTTTTGATTTCGGAAACGGCTTCGCGGAGACGCTGGCACGCTAGCCCGGATGCCTTCCAGCCATAAGCGCCGGTTCGGAATCGAGCGGGGAAAAGCAAAGAACCGGAGTGGAGACCATCCGGCTTTTTTTCGCAGGTTGTCCCGCCGTTATGATTGGTCGTAATGTCCACTCATCTATGCAATTCCCACATTATATGTTAGATTAGCTGAGATGATAAAGCGCCGCATCCAAAAAGAAATCGAATCCTCCATAGCCAGGAACCCGGCAGTAGCCCTTATGGGGCCGCGTCAGGTCGGCAAAACGACCCTTGCCCTTGGCCTTGCGGATTTGCACCCGTCTATCTATCTTGATCTTGAAAAACAGCGTGATCTCACCAGGATTACCGATATTGAGATCTTTCATGCGGAAAACCGGGAAAAACTGATAATTCTGGATGAAGTTCACCGGGCGCCGGAAATTTTTGCCCCGCTCCGGGGCATCATCGATGATGAACGCCGGCGGGGCAATAATGCCGGACAATTTTTATTTCTGGGTTCGGCTTCGATTGATCTTCTCAAACAGTCCAGTGAAACGCTGGCGGGACGTATCGCCTATATTGAATTACATCCTGTAGATGCCCTGGAATATCTTGAATACAGGAGTAAGGAAGACCCTGATCTTTCCCTCAATCAGCTCTGGCTGCGCGGGGGGTTTCCGCGAAGTCTTTTGGCCGCCGCAAAAAAAGAGAGCTTTGAATGGCGCGAAAATTTCCTCAAAACCTATCTGGAACGTGATATACCGCAACTAGGCCCCCGTATCCCGGCCGAAACCTTGCGCCGCTTCTGGACCATGCTCGCTCACAGGCAAGGCGGTGTTCTGAACGCGTCTCAGTTAGCCGGAAACCTGAGTGTAAGCGGAACGACCGTGGCTCGTTACCTTGATCTCATGGTGGATCTGCTTCTTGTCCGCCGCCTTCAGCCCTGGTCATCCAACACGGGAAAGCGCCTGATCCGTTCTCCTAAAGTTTATGTCAGGGACAGCGGAATCGTACATACCCTGCTGCATATCCAAACTATAAACGATCTTTTGGGGCATCCCGTCGTCGGCGGTAGTTGGGAAGGATTTGTGATCGAGAATATTTTGTCCGCAACCCCCGGACATATTATTCCCTTCTTCTATGGAACACCGGGCGGGGCGGAAATTGATCTGCTCCTTGAATTTCCAAATCAGGAAAAATGGGCGATTGAGATCAAGCGTAGCTCCACCCCGTCATTATCGAAAGGGTTTTACACCGCCTGCGCGGATGTGGATGCGACACGACGTTTTGTGGTCTATGCAGGACAGGATAGATTTTCCATGGGGCATGGCACAACGGCCATCTCGCTCAATGAGATGATGAATGCTTGTCAGGGGCTGGCTAATGGGTAGCCCCGCCTCCTTGCATGTTAGTGATTTTTAATGCCTATTGACTTGAGATCGGCTCATATGTATTAGGCTCGACTTGTCCCTTTTCCGTCGTCATCATGTCGAGCGGGCCCTTGCCGTGACACGCGACTGACAATGATCCCGACGACAAGACCAATCGGCAGAGACCACTGATAAAGCGAACGTTCAACACTGGAAGCAGACACGTAGGCCAGTGTTGACACGAAGACCGCAAAGACCGAGATAACACTGAAAGGGCTGCGGAAAATCGGAGCATCGGCCACCATGCGGGTCCACATAAATGCTGCCACTACGGCACCGAATAGTGCCCAGCCACCTTTCGCGAGTGCCATTGTTTCATCGGGTAGAGACCTGAGCAGGAAATAGGCGGCCGTGATAGCTCCCCCCAACAGCAGCGAATGCCACCAACGCAAGTACGGTGACGTTCTGCCGCCTACAATTGCATATTCTGGCGCAAGGTGATCACTGATTCTGGTTTAAGTTGATCACCCATTCTGGTTTTACGTGATCATGGATTCTGGCCGAAGGTGATCACTTTTGGTCATTTTCCAGAATCAGTGATCACCATCCAGAATCGATGATCACCTTCAACCAGAATCCTTCATAACGTATTGATTTAACTTTTAATTTGCTAATATCTCCTGTTTTTCTGACAGGGATATAAGCCAATGCCAAGTAAAAGGTTATCAATGCGTAAAATACAAGAAATCCTGAGACTGAAATACGAGTCCGGACTGAGTCGACGTGCCATTGCCAGTGCACTCAATATTGGCTATGGCACCGTGATCAATTACCTGTCTCGTGCAAAAGCGGCTGATATAGGCTGGCCCTTAGCGGCAAGTATGGATGAGCGTACACTGGGACGTTTACTGCTTCCCAGCCAACGGGGATCTCGCCGCTTTAGCGAACCCGACCATGCCAATATCCATCTGGAACTTAAACAAAAAGGGGTCACCCTGTTGCTGCTCTGGCAAGAGTATCGCCAGTGCCATCCCGAGGATGGCTACAGCTATGCCCAGTTCTGTCACCGTTACCGTGTCTGGCGTGATAAACAAAAGCGTTCCATGCGACAAACACACCTTGCCGGTGAAAAGCTGTTTGTTGATTACTGTGGCCCCACCCTGGATGTGATTAACCCGGATACCGGTGAAGTCAGAACCAGGAGGACTGGATCAAAGCCCATGTCCAGGCCTTTTCGTTCTTTGGTGGCGTACCTGAACTTATCGTCCCCGATAATTTATTATGTGAAGCTTCACATAATAAATTGTACGGCGTATTCTCAATCTCGCAGCTACAGAGTGGATTGATGAATACGGCATGACCTGGTTGCTCGCAGCTCCGAAGATCAAGCTGCTGCCCGATACCAACAAGCGGCAACCTTATCCGCTGAGTTGGAAGGAGCAGGACTGTTTGTTCAGGGAGTTGCCGGCACACCTGACGCAGATGGCGTTGTTCGGGGTCAACAGTGGTTGCCGCGACAACGAGATCTGCACCCTTCAGTGGGAATGGGAAGTAAAGGTGCCGGAACTGGATACATCAGTGTTCATTATTCCAGGGCCGCACATCAAAAATGGAGACGACCGGCTGATCGTGTTGAATCGGATTGCCATATCAGTGGTGAACGACCAGCGTGGGAGACATCCCACGAATGTGTTCGCCTACCAAGGCAAGCCGACATCGCGGATGTTGAATGGCGCATGGTTGCGTGCAAGAAACAGAGCCGGCTTGGCCAGTGTCAGGGTCCATGACCTCAAGCACACATTCGGGCGACGGTTACGCGCCGCAGGTGTGAGCTTCGAGGATCGCCAGGATCTGTTGGGGCATCGGTCGGGACGAATCACAACGCACTATTCTGCTGCCGAGTTATCACGGCTCATCGATGCAGCCAATAGCGTATGTGATCGGGGCGAAGGAAGGCCCGAACTCGTGGTGTTGCGACGACTAAGCGTGAGTTAGCTCCCGCAAAACTCCCGCAAGGGGAATTTTCAAAACATCACGAGAAAGGTAAGTAGTTGATTTAAATGGTGGCCAGGGGCAGAATTGAACTGCCGACACGAGGATTTTCAGTCCACTGCTCTACCGACTGAGCTACCTGGCCGTTACAGGTATGATTGCCGCCGACATTTGGCCTGAAGAACCAGAGTGCCCGCCGCAAAGAGGCGTAATTAAACCGGGACAGGGGGCAAGAGTCAAGTAAAATCAAAGAAAAGTGCCCGAAATCCGATCAAATATTCCAGGGTAAGCCAATGTTTAATATTGATTTTCAGATAATAACCCTGCAAACCCCTGCTTGATCGAGCCGTGGAAATACAATAGGGTTATCGTTTTTGGAAGCCCTGATGACTCTGGCAAACACATCACCTGGAACCTATCAACTCGTCGAGACCCGCTTGCAGGAAAAAATCGATAACGGTACAACCCGTTGTCACCTGTGCCTGTGGCGCTGCAAGATCGGCCACGGCCAGCGCGGCTTTTGCCAGGCCCATGTCAACCGCAACGGCACACTGTACAACCTGTCATACGGGATTCTGTCTGCCATTGATGTTGGCCCGATCGAGGACAAGCCGGTCAAGCACTTTCGGCCCGGCACAAAAGTCATGTCGATTGGCAGCTATGGTTGTAATTTTCGCTGCGGCGGCTGCCATAACCTGGATATCTCCTGGGGGGTGACTGCCCTGGATGAACTGGCGCAGGGCCAGTCGACGGCGGCCTATGTGACACCTGAGGAACTGGTTCAGGCGGCCATACGTCATGGTGTAGAGGGCATTGCATTTACCTATTCCGAACCGGCGGTCTGGCTGGAATATGTGATCGACGTTTCCGGACTGGCGCATGAGGCCGGCCTCTACACGCTCTATGTCAGCAACAGCTTTGTCACCGACGAGGCACTGGGACTGATGGCCCCCCATGTCGATGTATTGTGCTCGGATATCAAAAGCCTGCGTGATGAATTTTACCAGGATATCTGTAAACCTGCCTCTGTCGAACAGGTATTGAATTCGATCAGGAAGGCGCAGGAGCTGGGTATTCATATCGAAACCCGTACCAACATAATACCGGGCAAGAACGACAACCCGGATGAATTGGAAAAGATTTCACAATGGATATTTAACCACCTGGGCGCTGACAGCCCATGGCATATCACCCGTTTTTTCCCGGCTTATAAACTGTCACACCTGCCACCCACGCCCGCTGACATCATGCATAAGGCATATGAAGCCGCGAAGCTGGCTGGTCTTGAAAATGTCTACGTTTATGATAACAAGGGCTGCGATTGTGCCGAACAAAACCTGCCTGTCGATGTTTACCTGGGTACCGATGCGAAAAAACTGCATGCGGTAAAAAAATGTTCGGCCAGTTGTTGCGGTGATGAAGGAATCTTACTCAAGAAATACGAAAGGAATATCTTATGAAAATTCTAGCTCTCGATTAAACGCCTGACCGGGGCCGCCAAGCCTTTTTCCCCGGCCTGTTCGATATTGCACCACTCATATCTGTTTTCATCCATCACCAACTTATTTTTTCCCCTGATTATTATCTCATGCGCCTGCACATTTAACCGGTAATGGCTGAATGTATGATTCCATGTTGACAATGGCCTGATTTCCTCTGCATGGAGCCCCCAGTATTTTTTACATATCAACCCGATATTTTCATCTGGATCACATTCAGGGAGGCTCCATAAACCACCCCAGATACCGGTTGGTGGTCGCTTCTCCAGCAGGATGCGGTTGCCTTTTTTTATAACCAGCATCGCCGTATCACGTTGTGGTAATTTTTGTCTGGCCCCGGGAGTGGGCAGCAGGTCTACCAGCCCTTGTTGCAAAGCCAGACAATCCTGCAAAACAGGACATCGGTCACAACCCGGTTTGCTGCGGGTACAGATTGCCGTACCCAGATCCATCATGGCCTGGTTGTAATCTGCCACCCTTTCCTGTGGCGTCAATACTGCTGAAATACTCCAAAGGTTGTCGATAATTTTTTTATCCCCAACCCGGCCTTCCACGGCCTGATGCCTGGCAAGCACGCGCTTCACATTACCATCCAGTATCGGATGATGTTCACCGCGTGACAGGGAAAGAACCGCACCGGCCGTTGAGCGCCCTATTCCCGGCAGGCCCATGACCTGCTCCAGTGACTTTGGAAAACGTCCACTGAACTGGGAACACACCTGAATGGCCGCCTTGTGCAGGTTGCGTGCACGTGCATAATAACCCAGCCCTTGCCAATGTTGCATGACTTCATCCAGATCGGCTTCCGCCAATTGCCGGGTATTGGGGAAACGTTTCATGAAGCGCAGGTAATAAGGTATGACGGTATTCACCTGTGTCTGTTGCAACATGATTTCAGCTATCCAGACACGATAGGGCGTCCTGTTTTTCTGCCACGGCAGGTTCTTTCGCCCATGCAGATCAAACCATTCCAGAATTCGAGTACTGAATAATTGTTTTTCGGTTCGAGACACTTTGATTGAGTATTGAAAAGGGAGCAACAGTATAACCCGGACGTTAAGTCAAGACAGAGGGAATATCACCGATATGCCGGTTTTTTATTTCCCCCTTTTCAGGTATCCGGATAATGTCCGATGGTTTTTGATGCCCCCCGCCCCTCCAGAAGGAAGGGGGAGCAGGACTTCCGGCTGATTCTAGAACAGGCCCTTGAACCTGTCCCGGAGCTTTTCCTCGAGCTTCTTTTTCAGTTTCTTCCTGAATTTTTTCTTGACTTCCTGCTTGACAATATCCTCAAGCTCAACCTTGTAGGAAAGTCTTCTGAATGGGCCGGAAATGCGTACCGGGATCGTGACACCCTTCAGTTTGGCCAGCGGGTCACCACCCTGACCTTCCAGGCTACCCACCACCTTTGACTTGACCAGGTAGTTCATACTTTCCCTGACCAGATCAATCCTGCCGGCACCCTGCACCCTTAATAATGGAGTCTGAACATCAAGATCACGATTATCAATAACACCGTTGCGCACAACTGCCGTGCCCTTCATTGAGGTAAAATCTGTTTGCAGCGCTTCATCGGGTGGTGGTGGCAACCCCTTCAGCCGGGTATAGGCCTGGCGTATTTTCAGGGGAATATTGACCCCTTTGATTGACCCATCCAGAAAGGCGAAGCCGGCATTACCATTCAGATTACTTTTTATAACACGCAATGAATTGCCTCTGCTGGTCAGTCTGGCATTCAGATTGGCCGTGCCCTCTATCCAGTCCATATCCATTATGTCCCTGAATAATGGTGAGGCCTGTATCCCGCTCAGGCGTTCATTCATGGAAATGGCCATCGTGCCGGTTCTGACGTCCAGGCTAATATCACCTTGATAACCACCTCCATACATTTTTGCACTGGCAGGGTAAACACGTATCAAGCCATTGCGAGCATTTAATGTTACCTTGACGTCTTCGGAGCGCAGCCCGGTCGCCTTGAGTTTACCAACGAATACCGAGCCGTCGATATCAAGTGCCCTTAGCATCCTGAAGGGTAATTCAATCTGGTCACTGCTGCCGCTTTTTTCACTGCCCTGTTTTTCGGGCTGTTTGTCTGCTGGTGGCAAGTAACGATCTGCATCGAGTTGGTCGATATCAAACTTGTATCTTATTGCCAGCCTGCTGAAGTTGCTAACAGACAGACTGCCTTTTACTGTGGTGTCATCCAGTCGTATCATTAATTTTGAAATATTCATTCTGGCTGGTGTGGCACTCAACACCATTTCAAGCTGCGCCTTGCCAAAGACAGTCGGATCACTGGTTTTGGGTATGGCGATGTTGAATGACCTGAATAATTCCCTCGGTACAAATACAGCGCTCTTAAGCTCGGCATGAATAACCGGTGTTGTCAGCATTTTACTGACACGGACACGGCCATTTATAAGCAGATCACCAAAGCTGATTTTCATGCCGGAAAAACTGCTTGTCTGTTTTTCCAGATCGGCACTCAGCCTCCCTTCCAGACTGAACGGCCAGGCCTTCTTTGCCTTTTGATCCACGAGTTCAAAGTCAAGATTCAGGTCAACCGGTTTTCCGGGCTGCAGAGAGCCCGTCTTGAGGTTTAACTTGTCAATCACGTAATAGGTCGCAGATTGTTCATCGCGCCAGGAAAGACGTGCATCCATAATCTGGATTCCGGTGATGCTAATTGACTTCAGGCGGCCTTCCTTCTGCCGGTCTGTTGCCCCCTCTGGCACTGTTTTGCCAACCTTCCGGCCTTCCCCCAGGTCGGCCCAGTTGCTTCTGCCCTTTTTATTCTTTACAAGATTCAGTTTTACGCCATCCAGAATAATGGTATCCATTTCAAGCTTGTCAGAAAACAGTGATGCTATTTTTACCTTGATATTGATTTTATTGAAATGTGCAAAGGGTTCCCTGCCAAAACCCCTTGCATTGCTCATTGTTGTCTCCCCGATCGTCAGGCCGACCCAGGGAAAGAGGGAAAGTGACAGGTCCCCTTTTATATCAAGTTCACGGCCGGTTTTATTTTTTACCAGCTCGCTTATCTCGCCTCTGTATTCATTGGGATCAACAAAAAAACTGATTGAAACTATGGCTAACACCAGTATGACAAAAATAAACGCGAACATAATTCCCAGATATTTAAATAGTTTTTTCATATTATGCAGACTGGCCTTTTTTCTGTTGCAAAATAACCTGATAATTTCTGATGATTAGTAAGTGCCTGATTAGACAATAATCACATTGAATGACTAAACAATAGCACCCCTTCTGTTTCAATCAACTGGTAAAATAATTAATACCAGCCATAATTATCAGTAAGGGATAGAGAATTTCTATCCGCTTCACATCGCTGACTTTGTTTCAGCCGTTAATATAAAGAACAGGGCTAATTGTTGTTTATTAATGAAAACTCTCTACCTGCAATGAGCTATATACCCGTACATCTTGATGATATTTCATCAGTTTTGTTAACAACATTAATACACCAGGCTTGATAGTCCCTTTCTAGAAACAGACAGCAGTTATCTGACATGTCTAACTTGCATTAAGGAGGATGATTCATATGAATCAATACTGTGTCGTAGTCGCAAATGGAACCAAGGCTCGTTTTTTTACACTCGAAGATGTCGAATTCCCCGAAATCCAATCTGGCCCCAACCTCATAAAGAAAAAAGACCTCACCAATCAGGAACTGGAATTACACAAGGAAGGACTCTGGACAGAATCAAAAAGTGGTGGTAACCGCGCCCACGGCGGGCAGTCTCACGGCTATGATGACCACCGCTCGCAGCACGGCGACGAGGCCGAGAAACGCTTTGCCCATACTATTGCAGATGAATGCAAAAGATTCAGCCTTAGCAACAACACCCGAAAGGTCGTCCTGGTTTCCCAACAGCGTATGCTGGGCCACCTGAGATCGGCCTTGAATAACGGCATGCAGGGTGTCCACACCCGGGAACTGGCAAAAGACCTGAGTAAAATGAATGCACAGGATATCCAGCTGCACCTTGCCAGGGAGAACCTGATACCGGAAAGACGTGCCCCCGGCTTTAATTCCTGAGCAGGCCGGGTCCATCCGGGAAAATGCCCCGTTATGGGGCATTTTTTATTAATAATCAAAAAGTTAAACGTGATAAAAAATACTTTTAATATATCATTGACTACCAGGATGATTTTATAGTAGACTAAATTACTCAGGTATTTAATCTATTTTAAACAGAGGTGGCACGATGGAATTGAATATTGATGGTGAAGGCTATCTGGTTGATCGCGGTGACTGGAGTGAAGAGGTCGCCCGTGAACTGGCAATTCGCGATGGCATGGAAATCACCCCGCAGATCCAGGAGTTCATCAACGAAGCCCGCAGGATGTTCGATGAGAATGGTGTCGTACCACCGATCCGCAAATTTTCCAAGGCAATGAAGGTGTCGACAAAGGATTTGTATGATGTTTTTCAAAAAGGCCCGATGAAACTTGTCTGCAAATGGGGTGGCCTGCCAAAGCCAACCGGTTGCGTGTAATCCAGCCTTTCTTCCCCTGCGGTTTATAATTCGGAGTCAGAAAACGCACTCCAGGTCGCTGTGCCCGGCCTTACCCCGAACCGCCAGCATGTCAAAAAAATCAGGAATCATGTAATATTCGTGTGGTCCTAATTTCTGAAAGCAGTCATATCAATGCGTATTTCCGAACATTACTCCGCTAACCGACCGATCGTCATCTGGCTGCTGGGCGTCTGTATTCTTATCTTCGGTATGGTCGTACTGGGCGGGGTGACCCGGCTGACAAATTCCGGACTCTCCATGGTTGAATGGGAACCCTTGATGGGAATTGTCCCTCCCCTCAATGAGCACGAATGGCAGGATACCTTCAGTAAATACCGGCAATCACCTGAATATCAAAAAATAAATACTGGTATGAGCCTTGCCGAGTTTAAAAATATTTTTTATTTCGAGTATGCACACCGGCTGCTGGGACGAACCATAGGCTTTGCTTTTTTATTACCCTTCATCTACTTCCTGATACGCAGGCGGATTGATCGTCCGCTGATAGCAAAAATGATTATCATCTTTGTACTGGGCGGCCTCCAGGGTGTGCTGGGGTGGTTTATGGTTAAAAGTGGCCTCGTCAATAACCCGCATGTAAGCCAATACCGCCTCACCGCCCACCTCAGCACAGCCATTTTGATCTATGCCTATATCCTGTGGGTTGCCATGGGTCTGTGCTGGAACAACACCTGTAACACTACCTGCGAGAGTTTTGACAAACTCCGCCAATATGGAATTGTGGTGACGGTACTGATACTGATCATGATTCTATCGGGGGGATTTGTTGCAGGAACCAGGGCCGGCATGCTCTACAATACCTTCCCGCTGATGGGCGACCGGTTTATTCCTGATGGCCTGTTTTCACTCAGTCCATTTTACCTGAACTTTTTTGAAAACCAGACAACAATACAGTTTGACCACCGCATGATTGCCTATACCCTGTTTGTTGTGATACCGGTGTTCTGGTTAAAGATACAGAAAAGCCGGCTACAGAAAAGGACCAAACTCATTGCCCACCTGCTGCTGTTCATGCTGGGCATACAGGCCAGCCTGGGAATATCCACCCTGCTGTTCGTTGTACCGGTTCCGCTGGCGGCGTCCCACCAGGCGGGGGCCCTGGTGCTGCTGAGCCTGGCTTTATTATTGAACCACGAACTCAGAAAAAGCCCTGATATCTATAGGAACTTGACCTGAATCAAGCAGTCATGGATGATCAGGCATTATCATTGTCGCTTATAAGGCCCTGTAAGGATGACCTGAATGGAAAAAGAACAGACGCAGCGAGTACTGACCGACCCGTTTGGACGGCGAATCGAGTACGTGCGCCTGTCTGTCACCGACCAGTGTGATCTGCGTTGTTTTTACTGCATGCCCAAGGGTTTCAATGATTATCAGGAGCCGGGAAACTGGCTCACTTTCGACGAAATCGAGCGCGTCATGCGGGCCTTTTCAGAACTTGGCACCCGCAGGGTACGCATCACCGGTGGCGAGCCCCTCATCCGAAAAAACCTGCCACGGCTGGCATCGCAATTACACCGGATACCCGGCATCAGTGACCTGTCATTATCAACCAATGCGACACGTTTAAACAGACAGTCTCAGGCCCTGAAAGACGCGGGTATCTCCCGTATGAATGTCAGCCTGGATACATTGAACCCGGAGCGATTCAAAGACATTACCGGCGGCAAGCTTGAGAAGGTATTGTCCGGGCTCATGGCCGCAAAGGAAGCCGGATTCAAGCCGGTCAAGATAAACATGGTTCTTATGCGCGGTATCAATGATGATGAAATCGAGGGCATGGTCGAGTTCTGCATCGAACATGACTTCACGCTGCGTTTTATCGAAACCATGCCCATGGGCAACACCGGGCGTTCGGCAAGTAAACAATATATCGACCTGGGGCAAGTCAGGAAACGACTGGAAAAATCCTACAGTTTGATCGACAGTACCATGCCCGGCGGCGGCCCGGCCCGCTATGTAAAAATAGGTGGAACCGATCTGCGCATCGGGTTCATTACACCTATCTCGCAACACTTCTGCGAAACCTGCAACCGGGTCAGACTGTCGGCCGAGGGCACACTGTATATGTGTCTGGGCCAGTCACACAGTTATCAGTTACGCCCACTGCTCAGAAACGGTGCCACCGATGAAGAGTTGAAGGAGGCCATCTGTCAGGCGATTGCGATGAAACCCGAAAGGCATGAATTCATTGAAAAACCACAACAGAGTATACGCTTCATGTCTGTCACAGGTGGATAACCCTTCTGCCAGAGGCCTGTACTGAAGCCCTCAGGCAAATAACATCCGCATACCGATTACCAGCAACAGCAGTGCAAAGACCTTCCTTAATACATTAACCGGTAACAGATGTGCCAACCTTGCGCCAATCGGGGCAAAGACCAGGCTTGATGTTGATATCGCAACAAAAGCCGGCCAATACACATAGCCGATACTTTTATCCGGCAGGCCCGGCTCACCCCACCCCAGTATCACAAATGTAATCGCAGCTGACAGGGCAATCGGGAAACCACACACTGCCGATGTTGCAACCGCCTTGCGAATGCCTGCATGGCACCATGTCAGAAATGGAACCGTCAGCGTGCCACCGCCAATACCGATAATGGCCGACACCGAACCAATAACCATGCCAGCCAGACTCATTCCAGGGCCACCTGGCAATTCCCTGCTGGCGGCTGGTCGTAATGAAAAAGCCATTTGTGCAGCGACAATAATTTCAAACGTTGCAAAAATATTTTTCAGTGACTCTGTCGGCAGATAATCAGCTATCAACGCACCCACGACCGCGCCCAGCAAAATACCGGGGGTCAGCCCGCGCACACCAGCCCATATAACAGCTCCGTGACGATGATGGCTATAACCGGACGCAATGGATGTTATAGCAATGGTTGCCAGTGATGTGGCGATCGCCATGTGCATAATGACAGACGGGGCAAAAGCCAGCTTCAAAAAGATACCCACCAGCACCGGGACAATTATCAGCCCGCCACCCACGCCCAGCAACCCTGCAAGCAGGCCTGCTACCATACCCAGCAGAAGATATGTTGCGATTATTATCATTTCCAACTCAACCATACCCTGTTAAACCGATACTTGTTAAAAGTGCGAATTGATCGGTGCAACCCCAAGGATACTGGAAGAACAGGAAAGATAAAAAAAGCCCGGATATTTTCCCGGGCGTTTTTTATATGCATCAGATCACTGCCCCGTTAACCTGTAACAAATATAGTTGAAACGTAAACGGCAAGCCGGTTTTGAGCTAAGCAGGGAATTGCGGACATGGAAGCGGCATAGCCGAATCAAGACACGCAAAAGATGCCATCCCTGGCCGCTCGGCTGCCGCATCCCTGCGGCAGACGGTCTTGATTCGGCTATGCCGCTTCCATGCCCTCACATCGATACTCGCTTCAAAAGTTAACGGGGTATCGGGACTCAATCGTATTCTATTGCGTCATCTGATCCATCATTGTCTTCATATCCGGCGCCATACCTGCGGGTGCCCCGGGACCACCCGTTCTACCCAGTGTCTCCTGCATTTTTTGCTCCATGGATATCATCCGATATCCTTTCGGTACTGCCATGCCACCCGCAGGCAGCCTGGCATTCCTGACGATGCGTTTTACCTTGCCGGTCATTTTCCCGTCCTGGTTGATACTGCCCAACGGCATACCCAGTTTCTTCATGCGTTTTGCAAACAATGTCTCTGCCTTTTCACAGTTGCCAAGGAAGGCAGGCGGCGTCGGATTGAAATTGACTGTCGATACTGCCTCCAGCATCGGACCCAGCCTTGCATCCTTGAGTGCCTTTTTAGACAACATGGCCTGTTCGCATTGCTCACCATTTACACTCAACTGGTATTTTTCGGTGGCATAGCCGGCTATCGTCGGGCCACTACCCATGTGTGTTACACTTACTTTCAGGCCACCTGGAATCGATTTGTTCGCATTAAAAAAATTGGTTGCATCCACTATTTCCTTTTTATTTGCATCAATGATGTAGATTTTCTTTTTCCCCATATCCATCAATATATACTCACCGGCAGGTGTAATACCGGCACGCATTTTCTTGCCCTCCACCCACATTTTCTCGGTCGTGCCGGCCTCGCCATGTGTCTCTATCAGGGTTGCCGCATTGGCTACGAATGGTAATATGATTGATAAAACAGAAAGGGTAAATACCAGTTTGAAGTGTTTCATTACAACCTCCTTATTGTACTGTATTGAAATATGCGTGGATTATACGAAGTATTTCACAATAAAAACAAGACCAGGATCACTTATTGAAAAAATATTACGGCCGGTTTTTTCGTCACGAGTGATTTATCGGGTTGCTAACGAATCCAGATTGTCTTGGCATTAACAAATTCCCTGATGCCGTGCCTGGATAGTTCACGCCCGTAACCGGATGCCTTGACACCGCCAAAAGGTAAGCGGGGGTCACTTTTCACCATACCATTTACGAAGGCACAGCCACACTCAAGTTGTCTGGCCACTCGCTCTCCCCGCTCACTGTCCTGTGTCCACACACTGCCCCCCAGCCCGAAACGACTACTGTTGGCAATCTGTATGGCATCCGCCTCATCTTTTGCACGGATAACGATGGCAACCGGGCCAAATAATTCTTCATCATAGGCACTGATTCCGGGTTTGACGTGATCCAGAATGGATGCCTGATAATAGGCCCCGGGGTGTGATTCGGGTGCGCAACCAATGACGGCAACTGCACCTGCCTGTAATGAGGTCAGTACCTGCTTATGCAGTTCATCCCGTAAATCATGACGTGCCATGGGTGCCAGTCGTGTGTTTTCATCCATGGGATCACCCGGTTTCAATTCTGCCACTGCATTGCGAAAACGCTCTACAAATTCTTCTGCCACTTTCTCTACCACGATGAAGCGTTTTGCTGCGATACAACTTTGCCCGGTGTTGAGAAAGCGCGAACTGACTGCCTGTTTGATGGTGTGCTCCAGATCTGCATCTTCCAGAACAATAAAGGCATCAGAACCCCCCAGCTCAAGAACCGATTTTTTAAGTGACTTACCCGCCTGACTCGCGACAGAAACACCGGCAGGCTCACTACCGGTCAGCGTGACTGCATGCACCCTGTTATCACCAATAACACCGGCCACCATGGAGGCCGGTATCATCAGTGAACGGAATACATTTTCAGGAAACCCTGCCTCCCTGAATACATCCTCTATTGCCAGCGCACACTGCGGAACATTGGATGCGTGTTTTAATAAACCGACGTTACCCGCGACCAGACTCGGGGCGGCAAACCTGAAAACCTGCCACAGCGGGAAATTCCACGGCATCACCGCAAGTACAACACCCATGGGTTGATATGCCACCAGACTGCGGCTGGCATCGGACTCGATTAACTCATCGGCCAGAAAATCCGGCCCCATCTCTGCATAGTATTCACATACATCGGCACATTTACCAACCTCTGCCCTGGCATCGGCAATGCGCTTGCCCATCTCACGTGTAATGGTTGTGGCCAGCTCATCTCTTCTCTGGCGAAGCACCCTGGCCGCATTTCGCATCAGATCACAGCGCTCCTGAATCGGGGTTGCACTCCATTGTGGCCGGATTTCGGCACAGGACTGTAATACTCCACTCAGGTGAACTTCATCCCATGTGTCAAATATACTTAACGTTTCACCTGTCGCAGGATTGATAGAGCGCATTGTCATTAAATTTATCCTCCAGGGGTATAATACGGTTTATCCACTATAATTATACCCATAATAGTCTAAATCAGCCTGCCTGGGAAAAACAAAATGACCACAGGACATATGCCATGAAGTACAAAACAATCGGAATTCTCGGAGGAAGTGGCTTTGTTGGCCAGCATCTTTCCGCCCTCCTGGACAACAAGGGGTATCAGGTTCGCATACTCAGCCGAAAGGCAGACAAACACCCTGAATTATCTTTAATCCCCGGGGTCAGTATAGAGTCAGGTGATGCGTTTGATCCTGACGTACTCAAAGGTTTTTTTACCCGTGTTGATGCGGTGATCAACCTGATCGGCATCCTGAATGAAAAGAAAGACAACGGCAAGGAGTTTCACAGAATACATGTCGACATGGCGCACAGAATTGCAATGGCCTGCGAAACATCCAGTATAACAAGGCTTCTCCACATGAGCGCCCTCAAGGCGGACGCCAGCAAGGGAAGCAGTTACTACCTGCGCAGCAAGGGAGAGGCAGAAGACTGGTTACACCACGCCTCTGAACTTGGACTTGAAGTAACCAGTTTCAGACCCTCGGTCATTTTTGGCGCACAGGACCGTTTTTTGAACCGCTTTGGTGAATTGCTGAAGTTGACCCCGCTGGTATTCCCTTTGGCCTGTGCACACAGTCATTTTGCGCCGGTTTACATCGGCGATGTTTGCCGTGCATTCCTGGTTGCACTCGATAATCCCGAAACGATAGGTCGACGCTATGAACTCTGCGGCCCCAAAACGTATACACTCGGGGAACTGGTGCAATTCACCGCAACCAGCCTCGGGCTGAAAAGACTGGTTATCGGTTTACCTGGATTTCTGTCCTTGCTGCAGGCGAGGATATTGGGCATGTTGCCAACAAAACCCTTTACTGTGGACAACTACCGCTCATTACAAACAGAAAGTATCTGCACAGAAAATGGCCTGCCCTTGCTGGGTATCCAGCCCACTTCACTGGAATCCGTTGCACCGCAGTTTCTGGGCAATAACTCACGCAAGGGGAACCTGAATGTATACAGGAAACAGCGGCATTATGTCTGCCTGGGAAAACACCTGAGATAAACCGGAAATCTCCCGCATGGAGGTGATTGCCTGCAAGCCCCGGCCACTTGCCGGTCGTTTCCGGTCACTCTTGAGCAACTCGTGTCTTTCACTCCGGCTTAACTGCTTCAGTTTCTCAACCGCCTGGTAAAACTGCCTGATATCACCGTTCCGCTCCCTGAGTATGCGCCGGAATGCAGGCACATAATCATAATATGTCGAGACGGCCTGAATCTTGGCATTATTAACCCCGGAAAACATCCACTCGTCATAGCCTTCGTAACCGTGCCATTTTATACGCAGTTTGATATATTCCGCACGAAGGTCCCTGAAAACGCCCCGCTTGGCCAGTGTTTTTGCCCGTACATCCATGTTACTGCCATACAGTGTTTTTAACCTGCTCTGTGTATTTAATATAAGCCGGACAAAGTCTCGTTCACGTTCCTGATCAAGCAGATATTCCCTGTAGTCTGCCTTGCTGGAATGGAGCCCCATCCACCTGCGCAGTCCTTCCTGCTCAACGGCCTTTGCAACCGACTCATTAAAAACGGTATCTCCAGTGATATACACTTTCTGATGAGTCAGTTCATGAAAGAGGGTGCCGATCAGGTCATAATCCTTCCATCGCATCATGGAATTGATAACCGGGTCATCAAACCAGCCCAATGTGGAATAGGCCGGTACGCCAGTAACATGAACATCGTAATGCCGCTTTGACAATTCATCTGCAAATCCACGCGCACTGGCCTGATTGAAATACACCCGGTAGCTCATGCAGCCAACAACCGGGAAACATGACATGTAAGGTTTTAATGACAGTGCGGGTGTTGCAAACACACTCCAGAGAACATAACGTCTTTTGAGGTCAACATAATCCGTATAACTTTTATTGTCAGGAAGAAACAATACCTTGCTGGCAAAAATGCGCGCTTCCTGAACCAGCCTCAGTTTCGCGCGCACCTCGGCACTGACACCTTTATCCTCAATGACTGTTTTTATCGGGCGTCTCTTCTGTAATAGCTCAATCTGACCGCCGATCGTTTGGCTGTAGTAGGACAATGTTGCGCAGCCGGGCAACAAGAATGACATCAGCAAACAGAAAATGATATTCCTTGACCTGGGTGCATAGATCATGACCAATCCTTGCCGTTTTGCGATAATATTTTATTAAATAACGTCACTGCTGCCCCGTTAACTTTTGAAGCGAGCATTAATGTGAGGACATGGAATCGGCATAGCCAAATCAAGACCGTCTGCCGCAGGGATGCGGCAGCCGAGCGGCCAGGGATGGCATCTTTTGCGTGTCTTGATTTGGCTATGCCGATTCCATGTCCGCAATGCTCTGTCTAACTTAAAACCGATTTGCCGTTTACGTCTCAACTATATTTGTTACAGGTTAACGGGACAACAGTGATAAAGTATCATAATTCTTTGGCGTCATGATGTCTTATTCGATAATTAAGTTTATTATAAGCAAGATGGAAATCTATCTGGTCGGCGGTGCGGTTCGTGACAAATTACTGGGGCTTGATCCTGTCGAGAGGGACTGGGTCGTCGTCGGTAGCACGCCGGAACAAATGCTTGACCTGGGCTATCGGCAGATAGGCAAGGATTTCCCTGTTTTCCTGCACCCGGAAACGCATGAAGAATATGCATTGGCCCGAACCGAAAGAAAAACGGGGCCGGGCTACAAGGGCTTTGCCGTTCATGCCACACCCGATGTCACGCTGGAACAGGACCTGGCACGCCGGGACCTTACCATCAATTCCATGGCTGAGGACATGGATGGCAACCTTATCGACCCATTCAACGGCCGGGATGATCTTGATGCCGGCTTACTCAAGCATGTATCTCCGGCATTTTCCGAGGACCCGGTTCGCATTCTGCGCATTGCGCGTTTTGCTGCTCAATTTTCAAAGTGGGGTTTTCATGTCGCCCATAAAACCAACGACCTGATGAAGGAAATGGTTGTCAGTGGTGAGGTTGACGCACTTGTCCCGGAGCGTGTCTGGGCTGAAACCGACAAGGCGTTGACGACCGATCACCCCGAAGTCTTTATCAAGGTTCTGCGTGGTTGTGGCGCGCTTGAAAAAATATTCCCTGAACTGAATGCCTTGTTCGGCGTCCCGCAAACAGCAAAATACCATGCCGAGATTGATACCGGCACTCATACCATCATGGTTTTACAACAGGCCTGTCTGCTCAGCAAGGATAAACAAATCCGTTTTGCTTCACTGGTGCATGACCTCGGCAAGGGTACGACACCGGGCGATATTCTGCCGAGTCATCATGGCCACGAGCAAAGAGGAATCCAGCTTGTCAGGGATCTGTGTTCGCGTTTAAAGGTGCCCAATGAATATCGTGACCTTGCCATGCTGGCCTCTCGCTACCACACGCATTGTCACCGCGCCGCCGAGCTCAAACCAGCAACCATACTAAAGACACTTGAGGGGCTGGATGCCTTCAGGAGACCGGAGCGATTTGAAAAATTTCTGCTGGTCTGTACCGCTGATGCCAGGGGACGCAAGGGACATGAAGATGATCCCTATCTGCAAGCAGAAATATTCATGAATGCATTACGGGCATGCCAGACTGTCGATAGTCGAGAATTTGTTGATCGGGGGCTGGAAGGTGCTCAGGTAGCCGCTGCCATCAGGAATGCGCGTATAAAAAAAATCGGGGCCCTCGGCAAACCTTCCTGATAAAATAATCGTGACGGGACTTTATACCGCCAGTACCTTCCGCTCAAACCAGTATAAAACCTGATCGAGACGGCTGCTTGCGGCCGCCAGCCCGATCAATACACCGGTTGCATTGGCGAGCATATCGGCCACCTCATAGGTTCGCACACCGCCCATCTCCTGGGCAAATTCAAGCCCGACCCCCATGCTCACAAGCAGTAATCCAATAATGAACCTGGATCGGAGTGCTGTATATAACTGCACGAACCAGAACATCAGGCCAAAATATCCGGTCACATGCGCGACCTTGTCATTCAGAAATGAACCGACTACCGGGACACCGGATGTGGCCAATGACATGTAAACAACCAGGCCAACCATGCACCATCCGGTAAAAAGCCACAGTCCGTGATAATGTAACCGTGTCATCCCGTCAGGCCGAAGGCGTAAAAAATTCGGGCCTCATGAATATGAGATAAAACAGCACAGCACCCAGGGCAAAACGATAGATAACGAACGGGAACATGCCAATTTTTTCAAGCAGCTTCAGGAAAAAATGTATGCACAAATACGCCGTTGCGGCAGAAACCACTATGCTGGCAGCAAGGACACCCCATTCGATAACAGCCTCCGATCTGGCCAGCTTGTAGGATTGATATGACCCTGCCAGAATAATAATGGGTATGGATAACAGGAATGAAAAACGCGCTGCGGCCTCACGTGTCAGGCCGAGCATCAGACCTGCTGTCATTGTAATGCCTGACCGTGAAGTGCCGGGGATCAATGCGATGGCCTGGGCACATCCTATAAACAACACATCGAGCCAGTTCAGACTATGCTCGTCACGCTGGCGTTTTCCGGACACGTCACTCCACCACAATAAGGCACCGAACAGGATGGTGGTTATGGCGATGACCTCGGGGGTTCGCAAATTCGATTCTATCAGGTTATTCAGTAGCAGGCCTGTCAGCCCGGCCGGGACGGTGCCCCACATCACCGCCCAGGCCAGACGACTTTCACCCACAAGCTGCCTTTGTCTGAGTGACAAAACCCAGTCTGACAACATGGACCTGACCTCGGCCCGAAAATAACTCACCACCGCCACCAGCGTACCAACATGAACGGCGACATCAAAGGCCAGCCCCTGATCGTGCCAGCCGGCAAGACTGGGTAGCAGAATCAGGTGACCCGAACTTGATATTGGCAAAAACTCGGTCAGACCTTGCAGGATGGCAAGGTATACAGCATGTAACGTATCCAAATTATTCTCGCAAACGTGATCTAGACTGGCGTAATCATATCTTATCCAGTCGCAAGTTACCTGTCCTGAATCAGGCAGACTACTGGCAGCAACATCCCGCCTGTGGCTTTACCGCGCCAATGTATGCCGATAACACGTAGTCCTCGACACCGCGTCCGGGAGCCCAGTCTTTGATGAATTCCCTTGATTCATCCTTGGGAATAATTTCGATATCCAGAAAACCGACATCACTGATGATTTGCTGCAACAAGGAAATGGTTGAAGCACCTGCCATGCATCCGGAATACAGCGCCAGGTCATTCCTGATTTCATCGGGCAAATCTATACTGGCAACGACATCCGATATGGCCAGACGGCCACCGGGTTTCAGGGCCCGAAAGGCCTCACTGAATACACGCCCCTTGTCAGGGGACAGGTTGATCACACAATTTGAAATAATGACATCAACTTCGTTGTCGGCCACCGGCAAATACTCGATCTCACCCAGGCGAAATTCAACATTACCATGCCCCGCCTGTTCGGCATTGCTTCGGGCCTTGCTGATCATGGCGGGCGTCATGTCGATGCCAATCACCCTGCCCGTCCTGCCCACTTCCCGGGCCGCCAGAAAGACATCGAAACCGCCACCACTGCCCAGATCCAGCACAACCTCGCCTTCCTTGATACTGGCTATGGCTCGCGGGTTACCGCAACCCAGGCCCATATCGGCACCCTCGGGGACACTGCTGATATCCTCCTCCGAATAACCCAGTCGCATGGAATTGACGGCATTAATCTGCGCGTCTTCCGAAACCCCGCAACAACTGGATCCAACCCCGCAACCAGACCCTTCGTTACTCGCTTCTGCCACCTCGGCATAACTGGCCCGTACATTCTGCCTTATTTCATCTGCATCTTTCTGGTTCATTTCATTCCTCCTGCCCTTGCGAGGTAAAAAAGCCTGACAACATATGCAATGTTTCCGGATCAATCCAGCACTCAACATTCTGGCCACTGCGCCGCATGTTAATCAGTCCGGCGCGATACAATTCCTTGATATGGTGAGATATTGTCGATGCCGCTACATTCAGGCCTGATCCCAGATCACCCACACAACGAACATCGATATCCGTTTTACTGCACACAGTACCCGGGGTGCAACACCGGCTTAGTTGCAGGAAAATCTCGAGCCTGTTTGGATTGGACAGCGCCTTGAAAATCCCGGCGTAATCCTGATGCTCCATATTTCTATTATTCGACATATGTCGAATAATAGAAATATTTCCGGTATTTGTCAATGCCTGACAGGGAAAACAGCACCACCACTTGTTTTAGCTGGTATTCAGTATCACTGAAATACGGGATCAACACTAAATTTTCCGGCATGGCTGCCGATAATTATCACAGGCGGGAATATCTTTTTTTACTTTACAATTTATGAAATACAGGGGCCCTTCCCCGGCAGGATCCCCCCTGAATCAAGACGATGTACTCAGGACTGGATTGTATGAAGTTTCATAAAGATAATGGTTTTACCATTATAGAGATTGTTATAACACTGACGCTGGTCGCCATACTGGTCGCAATGGCAGCACCCGGTTTTCGCTCCATCGTCAATAACAACCAGATGACGACGCAGGCAAACGAGCTTGTCGCCTCGTTAATGATGGCCAGGTCAGAGGCCGTCAAACGCGGCACGAATGTGTCGGTCTGTGCCAGTATTGACAGTGCAGCATGTAACGGCTCTACCAACTGGGACACAGGCTGGATAGTCTTCACCGATAATCAGGTTGCAGGGACGGTAGATGGTGGCGACAGCATTATCCAGACCAGGGGAAAAACCCGTAAAGGGATAACACTTGTCGTTTCAGGCATGACATTTATCCGCTACCAGCCATCCGGCTTTGTTGCCAGCAACTGTGCTGATTGTTTTAACAACCTTGCACGGATACCCTCCGTCAAAACCGGTTTCGCCAGACAAATGATGGGCGCACTGCTGCACCTGCTCCCGTTGAGCGAGGCCCATGCGAGCAGCGGCGACAATGGCCTTGGATCAGGACATATGGGTTCAGAGGGTAGCGGGAATTCCGAACATGGTGGTGTATCCCCCGCTGGCGGAACCCCCGCTGGCGGTACTGCCAGCGTCGTTAATAACACTTCAATACCAGGCACATCATCCATTGCAATCTTTAAAATATGTGATGGAAATCGTACCGGGGAAACCGGGCGCGCCGTCACGGTATCACGGGTTGGCAGGGTTACCATCAGCGATATTACCTGCGACTAGGCGCCTAGCCCGAGCGTTGCCCAGCCCCCTGCGACCATGCAGTCATACTGCGGTGGCGGGAAATCGTCACAGCCTTCCGCGTTGATCCTGCAGGGCAAACCCTTGCAACCCGCAGTTAATCCCCTTGCCCAGCGCCATCACCTTGAAGCGCTCACCCATCTCACCGGGCATGGTCAGGGTTTTTACCTGCCGGGAAACGGTCAGTAAATCCTGCTGGCTGGCACTGTCCAGGTCGGGCATCATCGACTCCAGTCCGTTGCCGAGTAAAAACCCGCATTGTGTTGTATATCCCAGCAGATCCATGCCACTGCCGGTGCCGGCCTCGGCCACGGCAGTGAAATCTACATACGAAGTAATATCCTGCAGGCCAACATACCTGAAGGGGTCGGGGTGGGCACGATGGCGATAATGACACATCAGGGTTCCCATGGACCGGTCCGGATGATAATACTCCGGACGACCGTATCCATAATCGATTAATAACGCCACACCTTCCTGCATGAAATCACTGACCGATTTTACCCATGCGGTCTGCGACAGAGAGACCTCGGATTCATACCCGTGTGCCAACTCGTGACCCAGGTATTGCTGGATATGCCCGACTGCCTGGATCAACTCATGGCGAGGCGGCATGGATACCGACACAAAACCACGCCGTTGTGCTGACCACTGCACGGCCATTTCCTGTAATTCGGCATTGCCGATTTGAAAACGATACACTGGCATGGCGTCCAGTAATTCATTGCCCAGAACAATTCCCTTAAACCCCGGCCCGGGAAGTTGTTGCAACCACTGGACCCGGTTGAGTAGATGCGGCACCTGATTTTTCAGTGTTTCAGCCTGGCGTTGTCGCAGTTCCTCACCAAGCTCCAGTATCAGGTAGGCAGAAGGCAGCGATTCCAGTCTGTCTAGTTCAGAGAGGATATCTGCCGCCATCCTGCCACTGCCAGCACCAAACTCCAGTATCGTACGATCCTGAATCATATCGAATACCGGCAGACAGAAATGTGCCAGACACCTGCCAAACAAGGGGGATATCTCCGGTGCAGTTACAAAATCGCCGCCCTCACCAAATTTGTGTAAACCCGATGTGTAATAACCCAGGCCCGGTTCATACAGGGCCATCTGCATAAACTGTTCAAAGAAAACCGATCCACCCTGCGACTGTATTTCCTGCCTGATCCTGTGCTGCAGGGCCTCGCTCAGATCAAGCTGTTCCTTCTCAGGCTCGGGCAGTTGTGCACACTCCTGCACAACCTTCCCTGCCTGTTGTCTGAACTGTCGTTCCTTGTCTTTCATTATCCTACCCGCTTGCTGGTTTTTAGGGTAAAGTGTTCTCAATCAAACTATTACGGAGTCGGACATTGTCTTCACATACCCTGACAGACAAGGTGATCCTGATCACCGGCGCCGCACATCGTATTGGTGCCCACATGACCCGGATCATGCACGAACAAGGTGCCAATATCGCACTTCACTACCGGAACAGTAAAACAGCGGCCACGACAATTCAATCTGAACTCAATGAAAGGCGTGCCGGTTCTGTTGAACTCGTCCAGGGCGACCTGCTGGATTCGGCCAGTACAGGACAGATTATCAGCCAAACAATGGCCGCATGGGGGCGGCTGGATGCATTGATCAACAACGCATCATCCTTCTATCACACACCATTTGAAACGGCGACTGAAAAAGAATGGGATGAGCTGATCAGCACCAATATGAAGGCACCCTTTTTCCTGTCACAGGCGGCCTCCCGGCACCTGCGGAAACAGCAGGGCTGTATTATTAATATCGTCGATATACATGCCGACCGCCCACTCAAGGGATACCCGATATACAGCATGGCCAAGGCGGGGCTGGTTATGATGACAAAGGCGCTGGCGTGTGAACTCGGGCCGGATGTACGTGTCAATGCCATTGCCCCAGGCGCCATACTCTGGCCGGAACATGAAATGGACGAGGCCACCATGGAAAAAATAATCTCACGCACCTTCCTGAAAAGAAAAGGGGACCCGGATGATATCGCCAGGACCGCCCTGTTCCTCATTCGTGATGCGACCTACATGAGCGGGCAGGTGCTCACGGTGGACGGTGGACGCTCTTTAAACTCATGATAGAAAATTACCGAGGGGAATGGAATGGAAAACTGCAACCCGATCATCATCGATGTTGAGGCGTCCGGCTTTGGAAAAGGCAGCTACCCGATCGAGGTTGGTTTTGCACTGCCGGACAGGACAACACGGTGTTTCCTTATCCAGCCCCATGATGGATGGGTCCACTGGAACGAGGAGGCTGAAAATATTCATGGCATCCAGCGCGACACCCTGCTCGAAAAGGGACAACCCATCGACGAGGTTGTCGGGCAACTCAATTATTTTCTCGCCAACAAAACCGTATACAGCGATGGATGGTGTAATGACCTGAGCTGGATTTCCCTTTTATTCGATGTGGCAAACCTCAGGATGAATTTCAGTATTGAATCACTTAATGTGCTACTGAGCGAAGACCAGTTTCAACTATGGGGAAAAACAAGAGACCGTGTTCAGTCCGACATGGGTTTGAAACGTCATCGGGCCAGCTCAGATGCATTAATAATCCAGGAAACCTTCATGCGCACCATGGGGCACGTTGAGCGAAAGGTAACGGGGACGGTGTAAAAATGGTGCGGCCAGGGCAATAACTATGTAACTTCATGCTGCGGCTCATCCAGTGCAATCGCCCACATCTCTTCCTTTGGCTCGAATGCCTGCCACAAGTCACCCATCGACTTCCCGGATTCCGGGTGAACCAGGTCCGGTGCCATTTCCGATAAAGGCCGCAATACGAAGGCATACCGGTTGATTTCGTCACGTGGCACATGCAGGCCATCTGATTTCAGAATCAGGTCATCGTAAAGCAACAGATCCAGGTCCAGTGTACGCGAACTGAATCTTTCGCCACCCCGTACCCGCCCGTGCCCGGATTCAATTTGCCTGAACAGGGGAGTCAGGTCGTGTACATCAATATCTGTATTAAAGGCAACAATCAGGTTATAAAAATCATCACCATCAAAACCCACCGCCCTGTTTTTATAAACCGTCGAGAGCTCCAGGTCACCAAACTGCCGGCGAAGGTGATCGAGACATGAAAGAATATTATGCCGCCTGTTTACATTACTGCCTACGCTGATGTAAACGTGTGCCACCTGGTTTTTACCTGTTGCCACGCTCAATCATGATCCCCACACCCCGCGCACCCCGTATTGCACCTGTCTTGTTCAATGTGACTTTTACCCACGATACCTCAAATTCAGTCAATACGATTTCCGCAACCCGCTCCGCCAGCGTTTCAACCAGCTGAAAACGACTTTCCTCGACAAACCCGATAATACGTTTCGCCACGGCCTTGTAGTTCAGGGTGTCGTCGATATGGTCACTGGCAGCGGCCTTGTGAATATCAGCACTCATCTCGATATCAAAAATGACCTTTTGTTTTATCTGCCGCTCCCAGTCATAGATTCCTATCACGGTCTCTACTTCCAGTGCCTGCAGGAAAATTATATCCATGTGTTTGCCCAATAATTTATATCCACCATAAAATACCATAAATTGATGGTGGAGAAGACGGATATTCAACTATTGCAAGTAATATCAGTATTCACCGTTGTCCCGTTAACTTTATGAAGCACATATCAATTGTGAGGACATGGAATCGGCAAGCCTGATCAAGGCCGTCTGCCGCACGGATGCGGCAACCGAGCCGCCATGGATGACATGTTTTGCGTGTCTTGATCAGGCTTGCCGGTTTCATGTCCGGATTGCGGGTTGGCCCGAAATGCACTTGCCGCTTACATTTCAACTACATTCGTCATGGGTTAGCGAGACAACAGTGATCAGTATTGATAAAATGCACCCGGTTCATGTAGCTGGCCCACGCAATCCTGAAACCCGTTATTTGCCCTTGTTTTTAAATCTTGACCTTAATGTTTCATACGGTTCCAATACATTACATGCTGACACTGACCACAACTGAATACCTCTGGCTGATATTCGGCTATTTAATGGGCTCGATTTCGAGTGCCATCATCGTTTGCAGGGTTGCGGGCCTGCCGGATCCGCGCACACAGGGCTCTGGCAACCCGGGTGCCACCAATATGCTGCGCTTTGGCGGGAAAAAAATGGCCGCCGTGACCCTGATCGGCGATATACTCAAAGGTGTGATCCCGGTTTTGATCGCCCGTCTGGCCGGTGCCAGTCTGGATCTGCAGATTACGATTGGAATGGCGGCATTCCTGGGGCACCTCTACCCGATATTCTTCGGCTTTCGTGGCGGTAAAGGGGTTGCAACGGCAATGGGTGTATTGCTGGCCAGTTCGCTGATGGTGGGTCTAAGTACGGTGGCAACCTGGCTGTTTGTCGCCAAGGTCATGCGCGTTTCATCATTGTCTGCGCTGATCGCCTTTCTGCTGACCCCGGTCTACGTGTGGTGGTGGGAGCCAGGCCAGACTTACTATCTTGTTGTTGTCTGCCTCATAACCGTATTGCTGTTCTGGCGGCATCGAGGCAACATCAGCAAGCTCATTGCAGGGACCGAGGACTAACCCCCGACAGGCTCGAGGTCCTCGAGCCTCCAGCGCGGCAGTGCCCTGATGCCGACAGACTCTGACTGGCCTGCCATCAGGCGCAAACACCCGGCATAGGCAATCATCGCGCCGTTATCGGTGCAAAACTCCGGCCTGGGATAATAAACCCCTCCACCCGGTTCCGTTGTTAATTGCGACAGCCTTTCACGCAGCGCCAGGTTGGCACCGACCCCGCCGGCCACCACCAGCCTGTCGAGACCGGTCTGTTTCAGCGCCCGCCTGCATTTGATCGCCAGGGTTTCTGTCACGGCATATTGAAAGGCGCAGGCCACATCGGCCCTGTCCCGGGCAGTTTTGTCTGATTTCTGATAGGTATTGAGCGCAAAGGTCTTCAGGCCGCTGAAACTGAAATCCAGGCCTGGCCGGTCGGTCATCGGCCGTGGAAAGGTAAATCGCCCCGGCTCGCCATCAGCTGCCAGCCGGGCCAGCTCTGGCCCGCCGGGATAAGGCAGCCCCATCATCTTGGCCGTTTTGTCGAAGGCCTCGCCAACGGCATCATCGACGGTGTCGCCGAGCGGACTGTACCGGCCGACACCATCAACCCGGATCAGCATGGTATGACCTCCCGAAACCAGAAGGGCCACAAACGGGAACCCGGGCGGGTTTTCCTCCAGCATGGATGCGAGCAGGTGGCCTTCCATGTGGTGCACGGCGATGGCTGGTTTTTTCAGTACCCAGGCCAGTGAGCGGCCGATCGAGGCACCGACAAGCAGGGCGCCGACCAGACCGGGGCCGGCCGTATAGGCAATGCCGTCGATATCGTCCAGGCCCAGATTGGTGTCCTGAAACAGCTGATTAATCAAGGGGATAGTCTTGCGAATATGGTCCCGCGAGGCCAGTTCAGGCACCACGCCACCGTAGTCGGCATGCAGACTGACCTGACTGTACAGGACATGGCCTTCCAGGCCCCTGTCACTGTGATAGATTGCCACGCCCGTCTCGTCACAGGAGGTTTCTATGCCTAAAACCCTCATATTATGAATGGACCCCCCCTTTTTTTCCGAACGGCTTTGATTTTTTAACACTGTGGCTGTAGAATTGCGCGCTCGAGTCATTTTAGCCGAATTATTAACTGTATCACTCAAGGTAATCAAGTATATGCCAAACGTACGAGTACGTGATAACGAACCATTTGATATTGCATTACGCCGCTTCAAACGTGCCTGTGAAAAAGCAGGTGTACTTTCCGAGGTTCGCCGCCGCGAATTTTATGAAAAACCGACAGCCGAGCGCAAGCGCAAACAGGCTGCCGCCGTCAAGCGTCACCAGAAAAAAATGTTTCGCAGCAACAACCGCAGAGTCCGCATGTATTAAAACAGTCATGCCTGCATGACTTTTTAATACCGGTTTACGCTGTTCCAGACCCATGCCTCTTAAACAACAAATATTCGATGACATGAAGAGCGCCATGCGCGCCGGCGACAAACCCCGCCTGGGCACAATCCGCCTGATACTAGCTGCCCTGAAACAGATTGAAGTTGATGAACGCCTCGATGAACTGACCGACGAGCGCGTCATCATCGTACTCGACAAGATGACAAAACAGCGTCGGGAGTCAATCAGCCAGTATGAAAAGGCCGATCGTAATGATCTGGCCGATCAGGAAAAGTTCGAACTCGGAATTATCCAGGAATACCTGCCTGCCGCCCTCAGTGAAGAGGAAATCACAGAATTGATCAACTCTGCCATCACTGAAACCGGTGCCAGCAGCATCAAGGACATGGGCAAGGTCATGGGAATACTGAAACCGAAAATGCAGGGCCGTGCCGACATGGGCAAGGTCAGCGGGCAGATCAAGACCAGGTTAAATTAAAAGAAGGTTAAAGGTACAAGGGAAAAGGGCAAAGGGTAGGAGCGAGCCATGCTCGCGATTTATATCTTGTACCTTTTCCCTTGTACCTTTAACCTTCCTTTATGCCCGGGCGCATACCTCAAACCTTCATTGATGAATTATTAAACCGCATCGATATCGTCGATGTCATCGACGCACGCGTACCGCTAAAAAAGGCCGGCAGTAACTACAAGGCCTGCTGTCCGTTCCATACCGAGAAAACACCCTCATTTACCGTCAGCCAGAGTAAGCAATTCTATCATTGTTTTGGTTGTGGCGAACACGGCACGGCCATCGGCTTCCTGATGGAATATGAACATCTGGGCTTCGTTGATGCCATCGAGGACCTCGCTCAACAGGCCGGCCTGGAGGTGATACGCGAAGAGGGTGGCACGCCCGCGCCAAAACGGGAAGATAACCTGTATGACCTCATGCAGCAGGCCGGCGCATTCTACAAACAGCAACTTCGCTCACACCCCGATGCCGACCAGGCCGTCACCTACCTGAAAAATCGCGGCCTGAGTGGCGAGATTGCCGCCGAGTTTGGCGTCGGTTATGCACCGCCGGGCTGGGACAACCTGATCAAGGCCATGACCGCCAAAGGCCATACGTTGCAACAACTGAACCGTGCGGGGCTCTCGGTCGAGCACGAAGGCAAGGGACCCTATGACCGTTTTCGCGAGCGCATCATGATACCGATCACCGATCGGCGCGGCCGTGTGATCGCCTTTGGCGGACGTATCCTCGACAGCGACAAACGGGGTTCCAAGGGGCCAAAATATCTGAATTCACCCGAGACACCGGTCTTTCACAAGGGGCGGGAATTATACGGCCTGTATGAAGCACGCAAGGCCATCCGGAACCCGGACAAACTGATGGTCGTTGAAGGCTACATGGATGTCCTTGCCCTGGTGCAATTTGGAATCCGCTATGCCGTTGCCACGCTGGGCACAGCAACTACCCACGATCACCTCGAGACCCTGTTTCGGGTCGCGCCAAAAATTATCTTCTGTTTTGATGGTGACCGGGCCGGGCGTGAGGCCGCCTGGCGTGCGCTTGAAAATGCCCTGCCTGTCATCCATGAAGGGCGCGAGGCCGCCTTTCTGTTCCTGCCCGATGGCGAGGACCCGGACAGCCTGATACGCAAGGAAGGCAAAGAGGCGTTTGAACAACGGGTCGAGCAGGCGCAGCCCCTGTCCCGTTTCCTGCTCGAACAAATGGCGCAAAAGGTGGACTGCAACACCGAAGACGGGCGTGCCAGGCTGGTTGCCCTGACAAAACCCCACCTCAACCGGGTCCCTGACCAGGTCTTTCGTCACATGCTGTTCGCTCAACTTGCCGCCATGGTCGGCATGAAAACCGACAAACTGGAACAACTGACAGAAACCGGACAGGCCGAAAACCCATACCAGGTCAGGCCCAGGTCCATCGGCAGACCGGGTAAAAGGCCACCCGTCCGACACGCCATCACACTGATACTGCAAAAACCCGCGCTGACTGCCAATATCAGGGATCACCAGTTCCTGCAACAACTGGATATCCCCGGTGCAGGCCTGCTCTTTGAGTTACTTGAAATTCTTGGCCACGAACCCCAACTTAATACTGCCTCCTTGCTGGAACGCTGGCGTGACAGACCTGAACAGGTACACCTGCTCAAACTGGCTGAAACCGAGCTGCCAGGCAATATCGAAGACCTTGAGCTAGAATTATCAGATACCATTAATTACCTGAGAACACAGCTAAAATCCCGGCGCTGGCATATATTACAGGAAAAATCAGCCACTACCGGGCTGGATGAAAATGAGATTATAGAGTGGAATCAATTACTTATAGAAATGAGGCGGAATCCTGAGGCCAAAGAAAGTAAAGATGAATCTGGATATTAATGTGTACTTATATTAAACTGTCTGATTACTTTTAATCATTGGCTCTTATGCCCTTAATTTATATGTAGCATTACCCGTGAGTGATATGAATCAAAATAAAATCGACGAATCGGCCCAGGACAAACAATCCAGGTTACGGGCATTAATCGCCAAGGGAAAAGAAAAAGGCTTTCTGACATACCGGGAAGTCAACGACCACCTGCCCAATGAAATTGTCGATCCGGAACAGATAGAAGAGATAGTCAGCGTCATCACTGATATGGGTATTTCTGTGCATGAAACCGCACCCGATGCAGACACGCTGCTCATGCAAAACAACAAGGATACAGACGAAGATGCAGAGGAGGAGGCCGCTGCTGCACTCGCCTCTGTTGATGGCGATTTTGGCAGAACAACCGACCCGGTGCGCATGTACATGCGTGAAATGGGTACCGTGGAGCTATTGACACGTGAGGGTGAAATAAAAATCGCCAAACGAATTGAAGCGGGCCATGGCCAGGTGCTTGAAGCGCTCGGCTCCTATCCGTCTTCACTGGCACATATTCTGGGCCTTTATGAAAAAAGTGTGGCAGAGGAAACACGGCTTATCGACATCATCACCGGTTTTGTAGACCCGGATGAAGATGAAAATTTCACCCCTCCCGTAGCCAACCAGACACCCAGCGACAAAAGTGATGACGATGCGGAAGAGGTCGACACCGGCCCGGATCCACAAGAGGCCGCCGAACGTTTCCAGAAGCTCAGAAAACTGCTGAACAAGTACCAGGCCTCGATTAAAAAGAACGGTCCTGGTGATGAACGAATATATAAACAGTATACCAAGGCAGTAGATATATTCCTTGAACTTAAACTCGCCCCAAAAGTAGTCGACTATCTGCTCAATGCACTGCGCGAAATGATCAGCAGGATTCGCAGACATGAGCGTATCATCATGAACATTTGCGTCCAGAAGGCACACATGCCACGCAAGGAATTCATTACATCGTTTCCTGATAACGAAACCGACCTGAACTGGCTGGATACCCAGATCAGTTCCGGACAAAAGTATTCAGCCGTCCTTGAGCAATTTGCAGACGAGATACGCAAGGCACAGAAAAAACTGCTCAATATCCAGGATGAAGCCGGGCTGACGATCAAACAGATCAAGGATATCAACCGGCGTATGTCCATCGGTGAGGCCAAGTCACGCCGCGCCAAAAAAGAGATGGTTGAGGCCAACCTGCGTCTGGTTATTTCCATCGCCAAAAAATACACCAACCGCGGGCTGCAATTCCTCGACCTGATCCAGGAAGGCAACATCGGCCTGATGAAGGCGGTAGACAAGTTTGAATACCGGCGTGGTTACAAGTTTTCCACCTATGCAACATGGTGGATTCGCCAGGCCATCACACGTTCCATCGCAGACCAGGCGCGCACCATCCGTATTCCGGTCCATATGATTGAAACGATTAACAAACTCAACCGTATCGCACGCCAGATGCTACAGGAAATGGGCCGCGAACCCACGCCTGAAGAACTGGCCGAACGCATGGAAATGCCGGAAGACAAAATCCGCAAGGTACTCAAGATTGCCAAGGAACCGATCTCCATGGAAACCCCGATCGGCGATGATGAAGACTCGCACCTCGGCGACTTTATAGAAGACCCGATGGTGATGTCCCCCTCCGATTCAGCCAATTCAGAAGGCCTGCGCGAGGCAACACACTATGTACTGACCGGTCTCACCCCGCGTGAAGCCAAGGTGTTGCGCATGCGCTTCGGCATCGACATGAACACAGACCACACGCTGGAAGAAGTCGGCAAACAGTTTGACGTAACCCGTGAACGTATCCGTCAGATCGAGGCCAAGGCCCTGAGAAAACTGCGCCACCCGTCACGCTCGGAATCACTGCGCAGCTTCCTGGACCTGGAGTAGGTTATATGCAGGAGTGGCCCATGGGCCACTCCTGCCAGTCTGTATCTTCCAGCTACGCGTTACAGATACCTCGCCACTTGACGGCAAACAAACCCGGAATAAATATGGCCGACCCGCCTTTAAACTATCGAAAAAAATTTAAATTGTGTAATATACCCGGCATCACGGGCCTGTAGCTCAGTTGGTTAGAGCAGTGGACTCATCAAAATGGTGCGTTCATATCGAAAGATATGAAATGAACGGGATGAATTCAGGGAAACCTTAACAGCCACAATAATGTGGGCTGATGGCAATCCTGAGCCAAGCCGGGTGTACACATCCGGAAGGTGCAGAGACTACCTGGGGACTGATTTTCGAATCAAGTGTCCTTAATAACAGGCAAGAGCGTCCCGCATCCTGACAACCGGCATATTATCGGTGCTGAGGATGATGAGATAGTCCGCTCCAGATAGAAATATCCGGAACAAGTGAATCCATTGGTCGAAGGTTCAAGTCCTTCCGGGCCCACCATTCGTTATCACTCATGCTTCTTGTGCATGAAAGCATAACATGGCCATTTCGGCCAGCTTATGGTTACATGAAAGCATAAAGTGGCCATTTTCACAGACAATCCAACTCAGTTAAGTCAGCACATGGCTAGAAGTGAAGCCTTAAGTTATTTCGTGAATATAGATAAAACTATACTGAAATCAAAAAAAGATGCGTTACGTAAAATTCGGGAAAAAACTGGTTTGCCTAAGAATGTATTACGTAATGAGATTAGCAGGATATATAATATACTATATTAGTAATCATAAACATTCATGAATGTTCGAGTAGTTACATAATGTGATCGACAGATCGGCAAGTTGGCTACTTTATAAAGTTACAGTTTCTGTGGTTCATATTCTATTATCATTCACTAGTCTCCAATAGTGAGCGCCTAGGGATGTTAATATACATGCTTTAGAGTTCATTGCAGCAAAATACATGTATTCTGAATTAATAGGCATAACTAATCCTACGCTTTGTAGCTTTTGTAGATTCTTGAAAATAGCAACATTATCGTCATTAGCATAGGGTTGAATAATTTCATGTTTTACTTTTTTTGCATTTGTATCCTCATAGGATGGATCTAAATAGTATTCTTGTTGTGGTGTTGGAAAATACTCCGTTATTTTTCGCAAAATATCTAATGACACCTGAGGAGTGATCGTACGTAAAGATGTAAAGCGCGTAACATTGGTTTTAAAAACCGGTCGTTGCTCCCAGGGGCCTAGTGCCTGATCGATATATGAGTAAACCCCTCCAGGCGAAATATGACCTCTTAGGTCTGCTGCCCCACCTTGTAATGCATTTAATAATAGGTTGGTGAAGACGCCATGACCATTTATTTCCATTGAAGGTTCGTCATTTCTACTGGCAGTTAAAATTGTAATCCCTTCATCTAGCTGGGCAGATCCACGTCCTAGAGTGGGTGATCCAAAAACACCTGAATGACAACAGTCAAGTATAATGATTTTATTTTTTGCTTTTGACTGGTTCGCCAAGATCAAAATTTCATCCAT
>VAPH01029143.1_pt1 | contig 38715 bp, 36 predicted proteins | sample 3393861 | NCBI WGS metagenome assembly VAPH01 (sample SAMN08290439, study PRJNA428436) | hydrothermal vent metagenome | isolation source: Deep-sea hydrothermal vent chimney | place: Atlantic Ocean: South-mid Altantic Ridge | reverse complement strand
TATGATGATATGCGGCAGCTACATGTAGCACGCAAACTGGCTTTCTCTATCCTGCTCCCGGTGGTGTTTATTGCTCTGGGCATCGCATTTCTTTTGGCTTCATGGCTTCAAAAGTTCATTTCCAAGCCTATTTCGGATCTGGTTTCGGTTTCTCATCGAATCTCTAAAAACCGTGATTATTCAGTGCGAGCATGGAAATATGGTGAAGATGAATTAGGCCGCCTGGTCGATGCTTTCAACAACATGCTGGATCTAATAGAGAAAAGGGATTCCGCTTTGCGGGAAAGTGAAAAACGTTTTCGTACCCTTGTAGATCAGGCGGTGGATGCATTTTTTCTGTTTGATACCGATGGGAACTTTGTTGACGTAAACCGGCAGGCCTGTAATAGCCTTGGATACAGCCGCGATGAACTGTTATCACTAACTATATCAGATATAGATGGCACGGATGAAGCCGTTAAATCCTGGGGGAAATATTGGGAAAGCCTGGTCTCTGGCGAGCCGGTTACCATTGAGGCTATGTATCGCCGCAAGGATGGTACAAGCTTTCCTGTTGAAGTCGGGCTGGGGCTTTTGGAACTTGGCGGCCAAGCATTCATATTGGGACTGGCCCGTGATATTACCGAGCGTAAATTGCTCGAGGAACAACTCCGTCACGCGCAAAAGATGGAGGCTGTAGGTAGGCTTTCCGGTGGTGTGGCGCATGATTTTAATAATCTCTTGACAACCATCCTTGGCTACAGTGAAATGGCAATGATGAAGCTTAGAGAAGATGCTTCAATGTACAAGGATGTAAAGGCCATTCATGCCGCTGGTCAAAGGGCTGCGGCCTTAACCCGTCAGCTTCTGGCTTTCAGCCGCAAGCAGGTTATGGAAATGCGGGTTATCGACTTAAATGATCTTATCTCTAATATGAGTAACATGCTTGGCAGATTGCTTGGTGAGGATGTGGCGTTGGAACAACAAATGCATGCCTCCACTTCTACTATCATGGCTGATGCAGGCCAGATTGAGCAGGTTGTTATGAACTTAGCAATCAACGCCAGAGATGCAATGCCATACGGCGGTAGATTGATCATCGAAACCGGTGAAATAGAATTGGATGAGGATTACGTTCGTAATCACGAAGATGTCAAGCCTGGGTTTTATGTAATGCTAAGCATAACCGACACTGGTGTCGGCATGTCACAGGTGGTACAGGATAAAATCTTTGAACCGTTTTTCACCACAAAGGAAGTAGGTAAGGGAACAGGGTTGGGACTTTCCACGGTATACGGAACGGTTAAACAACATAACGGTCAGATATTTGTTTATAGTGAATCTGACATTGGCACAACGTTCAAGATATATTTCCCGGCGGCAAGTGGTCCTGTGGAAAATTTGATTGACAAGAAAACAAAAGCCATGTCACCCGGCACAGAGACAATTCTGGTGGTTGACGATGAGCCTTCGGTTCTGCGGTTGATATCTGATACCCTGGAGCCTTTGGGGTACCGGGTGCTAAAAGCGAATTGCGGTAAGGATGCCCTGGCGGTTTGCAAAGCCGCCAAGGAAAAAATAGACCTTTTGCTGACTGATGTAATCATGCCGGGTATGAACGGGTGGGAATTGGCAGAGACTTTTAAATCAATGTGTCCTGATATAAAAGTGGCATTTACGTCAGGCTATACAGACAGTGTTATCACCCACCTCGGAGTTCTGGATCCGGATGTGTTTTTTCTAAATAAACCTCTGTTGCCAAGCATATTGACAGCAAAATTGCGGGAGATATTGGATAAGGAATAAGTAATAAATAAACTAAGTGAATTGACTGTTTAGGAATTTAGTAATTTAGGTTGATTTTTCAGGTCTTTAAAATTTCCCTGGGTTTACCTGCCTCTCTGGGAGGGCCGACGATACCGTCTTCTTCCATAAGTTCCATGATGCGCGCTGCGCGGTTATATCCAATTTTGAGGCGGCGTTGTATATATGAAATTGAAGCCTGTCCAGTAGAAACAACCACTTCCACGGCTTTTTTGTAGAGTTCATCACGGTCTTCGTCATCAGCTCCGGGGAGGAAAGCCTCATCCTCTGTCACTATCTTTTCAAATGCCATATAGTCCGGCTGCCCTTGTGCTTTCACACATTCTACAATACGGGCTATCTCGGCTTCGTCCACGTATGCCCCATGAATTCTAAGAAGTCGGGACCCCGGAGACATAAGAAGCATATCACCTTTTCCAAGCAGATTTTCCGCCCCGTTTGAATCCAGAATTGTTCTGGAATCCACTTTTGTTGTGACCTGAAATGAAATTCTGGCCGGAAAGTTTGCCTTTATTACACCGGTAAGCACATCAACCGAAGGCCGTTGTGTTGCAAGTATCAGATGAATTCCGGCAGCTCTGGCCATCTGTGCAAGACGTGCGATCGAATCTTCCACTTCGCGACCGGAGGTAAGCATAAGGTCTGCCAGCTCGTCGATTAACACAACAATATAAGGAAGCAATTCTTCTCCATCCTCTAAGGCCGCATTATAACCGTCGATGCTGCGAACTCCTTTTTCGGCAAGCAGCCTGTACCGGTTCTCCATTTCGAAAACCAGTTTGCGTAATGCTCCGGCAGCCTCCTTTGGTACTGTTATAACAGGGGTAAATAGATGTGGAATATCCCGGTAGACCGAAAGCTCGAGCATTTTAGGGTCAATCATAACCAGGCGTACATCACGGGGCGATGCCTTATAAAGAAAACTCAGAATCATAGTATTGATAGCCACACTTTTGCCTGCACCGGTAGCGCCTGCGACCAATAGATGAGGCATTCTGGCAAGATCGGCGACAATAGGCTTACCGAATATGTCTTTACCAAGTGCGAGAGTAAGGAGAGATCTTCTTTCTGCAAACTCGTGTGATCCGACAATTTCCCTCAGATACACTATTTCACGCTCGCTGTTTGGTATCTCGATTCCGATGGCCGCTTTTCCAGTAAGAGTGGTGACACGTATTCTCTCCACCTTCATTGACATGGCGAGGTCATCTGCCAGGGACATAACTTTATTTATCTTTACACCGGCAGCAGGCACAAACTCGTACATGCTAACAACCGGACCGGGCTGCACCCTTGCGACTTTACCTTTTACTCCATAGTCGGCAAGTTTTCGTTCAAGCACCGATCTTTCATTTTTTAACGAATCTTGTGATGGCCGTCGCCTGTCTGGCGGCGGCACGTTGAGGAAGTCTATTGCCGGAAAAGTATATTCTCCGTCAGAGCCTGCCCGGAAAAGTTTTAGTTGTGCTTCGGATGGAGTGGATGTTTCCCTTTCAGCTTCCAGGAACTCTATAGGGGCATCCTCCGGGCTTTTTTCAACCTTCTCTTCCAATGGTATTGATGGCATAGAGACTTTTTTTACTTTTGTGTTTGCTACTTTCTCTCTCTGCTTTGAGATGGACTCAAACCAGGAGTAAAAACGCACTATCTTGTTTTTGAGCGCCAAGCCCAAGTCAAAAAGAGAGAGAGGTACTACCACCATTGCCGAAACCAGGAATACCCCGAATCCGAAAAGATAGGCTCCCACATCCGATAGATAGCGTATCATTGCCACCGAAATCTGAAAACCCACCATACCACCTGCGTCAAGGCCATGTGGATTTATGTAAATGTGATTTCCGATCAGGCTCATAAGAAGAGCCAGCGATAAAAACATTGTGCTCATTGCCACAAATTTCAAGGCCAGATAGGTACGCTCCTTAGCCATGAAACGTCGGGCAGCGTAGACAAAGAGAAAAACAGGAAGAGCAAGTGAGGCTGTTCCAAACATCTGTAGAATAGTCTCTGAAAGCCAGGCACCGACCGGGCCGGTTACGTTGGATGGACCTCCTCCACCTCTTTCGGTGAAAAGAGAAGGATCCCAGGGATTGTGACTGATAAGGCTGACCAATACGAAAACTCCTGCCAGGGAGGAAACGACAGCCAGAATTTCACCTTTCAACCTCTCAGACATAAAACTAGTATAATGCCGGCTGCAAGAATAAATCGATAATAAACAAAAATAGTTACAGGATGCTTTTGAAGAAATTTCATGAGGAATTCAAGAGCTATGTAACCTGAAACAAGGGCAGCCACAAAACCGGCGGCAAACAGCGATGGATCAGCGTCAAAACCGTGAAAAATCTTCCGGCTCTCAAGAAGTGTGGCCCCGACAATAGCAGGCGTTGAGAGCAGAAAGGAAAACCTGGCGGCATCCTCCCGGCGGTAACCGGCGAAGAGCCCGGCGCTTATTGTCACACCTGAGCGAGATACACCGGGAATAAGGGCTATTACCTGCGCTGTTCCGACAATAAGAGCATCACGCAGATTCATTTTTTTAAGATTTTTAAGGTTTTCTAAATTATTAAGACTTTTTTTGGCGGAAGCTTTTTCAGCAATAAGCATAACAATTCCGAAAACAACAAGCATTGCAGCTATTATCTCCATTGATCTCAGAGACTCTTCAATTTTTGTTCTGAGCGTTAACCCTGCAATGCCTACCGGAACAGTTGCTGCAATTATAATCCAGAGCATCTTACGGTTGCGTGTTATAATATCCATCCAATCACGCCAGAAAAAAGATATAAGTGCCAAGGTTGTTCCAAAGTGCAGTGCAACATCAAAGGCGAGCGAGTTCAACACGCCTGACCATTTAAACACCTCAGGTAGGATAACCAGATGAGCAGTGCTGCTTACAGGAATAAATTCGGTAAGTCCCTGAATTACGCCTAGTACTATCGCCTCAAGCAAGTTTCTACATCTCCATTATGATCGGAAGTATCATGGGTGTACGCTCAATCTTTTTATAGATAAACTTTTTTAAAACACGTCTAAGCTTTGTTTCTACCATTAATATATCATTTTTGACTTTCTGATCCATCTCCATAAGGGCGTACTCTATCTCGGTTTTAGCTGCATCCAGCAGTTCGTGTGACTCGTCTTCATAGACAAAACCCCTTGAAACAATGTCCGGGCCGGATATAATCTTTCCGCTCTCTTTTTCTATATTCAAAAGGATTATTATCACGCCGTCCTTAGCGAGTCTCCGGCGATCGCGAAGAACTACATCGCCAACATCACCCACTCCTTTTCCATCGACAAAAACCCGGCCTGCCGTTACTTTTACTCCACGTCTGGCCGTTCCGTCCTCTAAAAACTCCACCGGTTCACCGTCTTGCAGTATGAATATGTTATCTTCAGGCACATCGCTTTTTCCTGCAAGTATAGAGTGATAGACCAGATGCCGGTATTCCCCATGAATGGGAATGAAAAACTTCGGGCGAACCATGTTTAACATCAACTTTAGCTCTTCTTTTGAAGCATGACCGGATACATGAATGTCTGAGACTTTCTCGTAATGAACAACAGCCCCTCTTTTAAACAGGTGATTTATCACTCTTCCTATAGCTCGTTCATTGCCGGGAATAACCTTGGATGAAAGCACAACAACATCACCCTTTTTAATCTTAATCTGTTTGTGTTCCTCAACAGCCATGCGCGATAGAGCCGACATCGGCTCACCCTGACTGCCTGTGGTAATAAGCACAACTTTGTTGTCCTCTAGATTTCTGATTTCATTTAATTTAAGCCAGGTGTTGCCGGGAACCTTTAAGTATCCAAGATCCATGGCGATCTGCGCATTATTCACCATGCTCCGGCCTGAGAGCGCTACCTTTCTATCCACCATAACCGCAGCATCCACCACCTGCTGAATGCGGTGTATGTTTGAAGCAAAGGTTGCCACGATTATTCTGCCCCTGGCAGAAGCGAATATATCATCGAACCCTCGCCTGACTTCTTTTTCTGAAAATGTAAATCCTCCCTTTTCAGCATTTGTGCTGTCAGAAAGTAGAACCAGTGTGCCCTTTTCTCCGTATTCGGTGAATTTATGGAAATCCATAAGCTCGCCGTCCACCGGCGTGGGATCAAGTTTGAAATCTCCTGTATGCACTACTCTGCCAAGTGGAGTCTCAATGCCAAGACCTACACCGTCTACAATACTATGTGTTACTCGAATAAATTCTACATTAAAGCATCCTAGTTCCACCCTGTCTCTTGGTTTGATAATCACTAGTTCAGGCTCTTTGGGCAGATCGTGCTCTCGAAGCTTAGAAGTCACAAGTCCTATGGTAAGAGCGGTTCCGTAGATCGGAACATGTATGTTACGAAGAAGGTAAGGCAGCGCTCCTATATGATCCTCGTGCCCATGGGTAAGTAGGACTGCCCGAATGTTTTCTTTCCTCTCCTGTAGGTAAGTAGTATCGGCGATTACGTAGTCCACACCATGCATATCTTCCTCTGGAAACATAAGTCCGGCATCTACAACTATTATATCTTCACCGTATTCGAACACGGTCATGTTCAGACCGATTTCTCCTACGCCGCCAAGTGGGGTAATTTTAAGTGCTTTATAAGAGTTGTTCATCGGATTATTATATCAGAATATCACCCAAATTTAGGTATCTTTGTGCTCTGTTGAAGCACGAACAGTTTAAAATGAGCATGGGAGCAGCATGTTCGAAAATAAATTCTCAAAAGTTATCGAAACGATTAGTCGGCAATCAGTGTATAATTTTTTAATCGACAGCTTACCGAGTATAATAGTACTGTAGTTAAGAACTGGATGCGCGTGTGAAACGTATGTCTCAGGATGAAACACAGAACAAAAACTAAGGAGGAGAACTTTAAAGATGGTAAAGTTAATTCTTTCAGTAGATGGTGGTGGCATTCGTGGCGCGGCGGCAGCCGAGTTTTTGAAACAACTGGAATCCAAAATGGACAAACCCATTCATGAAACATTTGACATGTTTGTGGGTACATCAACCGGCGGTATTATTGCCGCTGCAATAGGTGTCTTACAGATGAACGCTGATAGTCTATCTGGTCTATATGGTTACGAGAATGCGAACACTATAATGAATAAATCTTACTGGGATCGACGTCTCGGACTTGCACAAAATCAACCTAAATATGATGGAAAAGGCAAGAGGAGTGTGCTTAAAAAATATTTCGGGGACAAAACACTAAACAGCGCAAAAAAACCGACCCTGGTCGTAGCATACGATCTTGAAGCCAGAAGATCAGCGGTCCTTAAATCAACAGCAAAGGAAAAGATGTCAGCTCTGGATGCCGTGGATGCAAGCAGTGCGGCTCCTCTGTATTTCCCAACGGTTAAAGTAAACAAAAGATGGATGATTGATGGCGGAGTGATTGCGAATAATCCGACCATGTGCGCTTATGCGGAAGCTAAACAGATGTGGCCTGACAGCGAGTTGAAAATACTATCAGTGGGAACTGGCAGTAATACTCGTAAAATTGATGGCAAGGAGTCAAGAGATTATGGAGGTGTGGAATGGATTACTCATGACCTTCTTGGACTGGTGATGGATGAATCCATTGTTGCTTATCAGATTAAGACAATACTTGGTGACAACTATGTAAGGGTCAATTCCAGGCTGGAATATGCCAATGATGATATGGACGATTGCAGCCGGGGCAATATAGATAATTTAAGACGGCTTGGAAGGGAATGGTTCCAGGAGTTTGGAAAGCAGGCAAAGCAACTAATTGGTAGCCCAAGTTGAACTACTTGCTATTTGTTATTTGTCGTGTGATGTTTACAGCGTTCTACTTTTTCCAGAAAGCCGCGTGCAAGTTCTTCAACCCGACCGGGAACCAATACAGAAGAAGCAACAGCCAGCATATTCGCGCCGGATTCCAGTACACTGCGGGCGTTGTCAGTGTTAATGCCGCCGATGGCGGCTATGGGAATTCGTAAACTAGCCCGTGCATCTTTCAAAGGCCGGAGTCCCAGAGGTTTGCCAGCATCCTTTGTAGAGGTCGGAAATATGGGGCCAAAGCCTATGTAGTCGGCCCCGTTTTTTTGTGCCTTCAAAGCTTGATCAATTGAATTTGTCGATACACCGATAATGAAATTCGGTCCAAGTATTTTTTTGCTATAAGATAGAGGCAGATCGTCCTGCCCCAGATGAACGCCGTCGGCTCCGGCGGCAAGAGCAATATCCACCCTGTCGTTAACAATAAATAGGGCATCATATCTGCGGCATAAATTCTTGATTTCGCAAGCCGTCTCGTAGTACTGTCGGGGCGATATTTTCTTATCTCGAAGCTGAATTATTTTTACTCCACCCTTAAGCAGAGCTTCGGCTGTCTTGACATGCGACATGCCGGATAACCGAACATCTGTAAGAACGTAGAGGCCTTTGAGAGGAGGCTGAGAAGCCATAAAAGTTCAGGGTTGTTCGTTAAAGCGTTCGATAAAGTCAACCCCGAACTGACCGGATTGAAACAGGGCTGAATCCATAACCCGTTTGTGGAAAGGTATGGTTGTGCGAATTCCCTCAATTGTGAATTCGGAAAGAGCGCGGCGCATTCGTGCAATAGCCTCTTTTCTGTCGGCTCCGTGAACGATCAGCTTGGCAATCATCGAATCATAATAAGGTGGAACTGACCACCCGGTGTAAGCCGCGGTATCAACACGTACACCAGGGCCTCCGGGCGGAATTATCGAGGTAATAAGGCCGGGAGAAGGTATGAATTTATCCGGGTCTTCTGCATTAATTCTACACTCTATGCTATGTCCTGATAATTTTATAGTGTTCTGTTTCCAGCTTAAAGGTAGACCTGCCGCAAGCCGGATCTGTTCCTTGATAATATCAATCCCGGTAACCATCTCTGTTACCGGATGCTCAACTTGTACCCTTGTGTTCATTTCCATAAAATAAATATTGTTGTCATTATCCACAATAAACTCAACAGTGCCTACATTTGTATAATCAAAAGCTTTAGCCGATTTTATGGCCAGGCTGCCGATTTTTTTTCTGAATCTATCATTTAAAACAGGAGATGGAGATTCCTCAATCAGCTTCTGGTGACGACGTTGTACTGAGCAGTCGCGTTCTCCGAGGTGAATAACGTTTCTTTTGGTATCCGCCATTATCTGTACCTCAACATGGCGCATCTGAGTGATAAATTTCTCTACGTATACATCGCCGTTTCCAAATGCTGCAAGTGCTTCGCTTTGGGCCATATTGTAGGAATGCTTCAGGTCTTCGTATCGTTCAACCACCCGCATTCCTCTCCCACCTCCACCGGCAGATGCCTTGACAATAACCGGCAGGCCAATTTTTTTGATCAGAGCCATAATGGCCTTTTCATCAGAAATAGATCCGTCGCTGCCGGGCACGACAGGCACGCCGACATTCTTGATTATCTGCCTTGCTCTCGACTTATCTCCTGCGCTCCTGATATTTTCGGCACTCGGACCAATGAAATTTATCCCCGATGTTTTACATACATCTGCAAATTGCGGATTTTCGGACAGGAATCCATATCCGGGGTGAATAGCTTCGCTATCTGTAATTTCAGCAGCGCTTATTATTGCCGGTATATTAAGGTAGCTTTCTGAAACAGATGCCGGACCTATACAGACAGATTCATCAGCAAGACGAACGTGCAACGCCGATCGCTCCACATCGGAGTGTATGGCCACTGTGCTTATACCAAGCTCGTGACAGGCTCTAATTATACGTACCGCTATTTCACCGCGGTTGGCGATAAGTATTTTACTGAACATTGTTAATTATGAGTCACTTGGGATCTATAAGGAAAAGAGGTTGGCCGTATTCAACCGACTGGCCGTTCTTGGCCAGAACACTTACTATGGTTCCATTTGCATCTGATTCAATTTCGTTCATCAACTTCATTGCTTCAATGATGCAAAGTACCTGCCCCTTGGTAACATCTGTGCCTACTTCGACAAACGGCAGGGAGTCAGGGGATGGCGAGCTGTAAAAACTGCCTACGATCGGTGAGTTTACCTTGACATAAGAATCTTCGTTAGAAGGCTTGGCACAACCGACCGCTTCTGCTGTCTCATCGCCTTTGGCCACCACTGAGGATTTGGCAATTTCAACAGGCTCAGTTTTACCGGCAGCCGACTGAAGGCCTCGCTTGATTCTGATTCTTTTTCCCTCGCTCTCAATATCGATTTCGGTGACATCCGTCTCGTGCATAAGGTCGATCAATTCTTTAAGTTCGTTTTTATCCATAATTTTTTATTTTTTGTAACTACTCAACTCTTTTTGGTCTTCCCTTTTGGAAAAGAGGGACTAAAGAAAGAGGGATTTTATAATTACTTTAATATTAATAAGTTCTCCAGATTCTCTCTACCTCAGTGTATGATTTCCAGGCCTTTGGGCAGCTTGGTCAAAACCTTAGAACCTTTAGATGTTACCAGAACCATATCCTCAATCCGAACTCCACCCAGCTCTGGAACATAGATTCCTGGCTCTATTGTAAAGACCATACCCTCCTTTGCCGTATCATCGCCGCGTGCGGATACACGAGGCAGTTCATGTACATCAAGGCCCACTCCATGACCTGTTCCGTGGCCGAAAAAGTCTCGATAGCCCTCAGAATCAATCAGGTCTCTTGCGCTTTTGTCCACATATTTCAAGGACACATTGTCTTTTACCGACTTTATTGCGGAAATCTGAGCTTTGAGGACTATATCATACAGTTTGCGTTTTTCTCCAGTTGCATCACCGAGGATGAATGTGCGAGTCATGTCAGAGCAGTACCCGTTATACTCAGCTCCCCAATCCACAACTACGAGATCCCCCCTTCTTAGCTTTCTTGAAGTGCAACTCGCATGTGGAAGAGCCGAGCGTTTTCCAGAGGCAACTATCACGTCAAACGGAAGCTTGTCTGATCCACCTCTCTTTATGGCGCATTCCAGGGCTGCTGCAATCTCTAGTTCTGTCACAGATGCAGATGGTCTGATCATCGGTTTTATCTCGAGAAAAGCGGTTTCCGCGATTTTGATTGCCTTTCGTATGGCTTTTATCTCGGCCTCGCTTTTGATCTGCCGGAGTTTTTCGATCGCTGACCCAACAGGCTTCAGGCTAAGTCCGCGACACTTTCTGATAGTGTTGTAAAGTTCAACGCTCATATGGGTTGCCTCAAAGCCGAGGCGTTTTAATTTATACTTATCTGCCAGTGCGGATATCACTTCTGCCGCTGGTTTGGAGTCTATTTTTACAGAAATATGCCGAACTTCCTGCCCGGCTTGTGTCTCATATCGTCCGTCCGTAACAAAAATGGATCTACTTCTGGCGAGAAACAAAAATGCGTTGGAACCGGTAAAGCCGCTTAAATAACGCACATTCGAAAGCCCTGTTATTACCACAGCATCCAGGTCAGGTGCAAAAATATGTTTTCTTACTTTTTTTAATTTTTCTTTAATGTCAGATAAATTCATATTCAACTATATTACAAAGCTCACGAAGCTGGCCGTGTTATCTTGCTTTTTCCCTTTGATAGCATAATCAGCAATTTAAGATCATCTATTTTCTGCAGGATTAACCTGCTGCCTTGACTTTTAAATAGTAACGCTTCGTAAACCTTCATCGCCTCGTCATAAAGACCTTGCGAAATATATACGTTAGCCATACTCTCGGTAGTGATCTCTACTACCGGAATTTCATCCGGCTCTTGCATATTAATATCATCAGATCTTCTTGTTTCCTGTTTTTTTAATCTTTTTTTCTTCTTCTTTTTCTTCCTTTTCACTGCTGGTTCCTCAGCGTTTTCATCTTTGTTATCCTGTCTAAAACAGATTTGGCAACAGCATCTTTAGGCATAATCGGCAAAGAATTTACTTCTCCGGAAGGCTCTATTAATGACACCACGTTTGTGTCGACTTCAAAGCCGGCACCAGCAGCAGTCACATCATTAAATACCATCAGGTCACAATTCTTCAGCCTCAACTTCTCCAGTGCTCGGTCAGTGCGAGGTCCGGTCTCGGCTGAAAATCCAACAAGAAAGGGCCTCTTTTCCATCTTTCCAAGCTTCATGAGGATATCTGGGGTTGAAACTAGTTCAAGCGGCTCAGGTTTGTTGCTTTTTGGAGTTTTTAAAGAAAGCCTGGTGCGCGGAGCGTAATCAGACACCGCAGCAGCCAAAACAGCAATTGTAGTCTTTTTATACACCTCTTCCATTACGGCATGATGCATCTGTCCGGCTGTCTCTACCCTCACACACTTTATTGCTTTTGGGATGTATGCAGCATCATTTGTGGAACCTGTAATAATGGTAACATCCGCGCCTCTGTTAAAAGCTTCACGGGCAAGTGCAACTCCCATTTTGCCAGAAGAGCGGTTTGAAATAAAACGAACAGGATCCAGCGACTCCCTGGTAGGACCGGATGTTACAAGAACCTTTTCATTCAGCATATCGTGATCTCTAAGGGCTCTGTCAGCGTAAGAAATAATCTCATCTAGATCCGCCAAGCGCCCCACACCCTCTTCACCACATGCCAGGTTTCCTGTTTCAGGGGGAATAAACGTAAATCCGTGGTGGCCCAGGCGGTTAATCTGCTCCTGAACTACTGGGTTACCAAACATACGGTGGTTCATTGCAGGTGCAAAAATGGTTTTTTTAGCGTCCGCGGCTATTAAGAGCGTGCTTAGAAGATCGTCGCCCAGACCAGTCGCAGCTTTTGCTATAATGCTGGCCGTTGCAGGGGCGATCAGAACCAAGTCGGCCTTTGCAAGTTCGATATGACTGAGAGGATTGTCCCAAAGGTTGCAACAGACCTTTCGGCGGCTTAGCACTTCAAAGGTGAGAGGGGTCACAAACCGGCAGGCGCTTTCTGTCATAACCACAGAGATGTCATATCCACGATCGACAAGCCTACGAAGGAGATCAGCCGCCTTATAGGCGGCTATACTCCCCGTGACTCCGAGAACGACTGAAGGCGGCACTTTGTTCCCCCTCCGAAATCAGGCTCCTAATTTTTTGGACTTTTTTTCATTGGGGACCGTTTCTCTTCCCGGAGAAAAAAGATCTTCTATGGCTTTCTTTTCTTTTTCTTCTTTTTCGTTAAGGTAGAACTTAAGATCCTTTTCAAGCGCGGAAAGCTCAGCTCCCATCTCCTCACGGCGTTCCGCCTCGGCGGCAATGCGTTGGGCCTCAGCCTTTTTTGCATCCTGCCTTGCCTTTTTTGCATCCTCACCGGTAAGTACCTCAAGTTTCCCCTCAAGCGCTTCATCCAGGGCCACTGTCGCAACTTTAACAGACTTAGTAGGAATTAAAGGCTTTTGTCCTTCAGAGAGCATTTGGGCTCTCTGGGCGGTCAGAATCACAAGTCTGTACCTGCTGTCGATTTTTGTCGTATCTATCTCTACTGGAAGGGTAATAATGTCCATAAAAAAGAAACCTCCTTATGTCGTGTGTGGTTAAATTATTAAACGAATAAAAATATGTGTTGACAATGTTGACTGTATTTTTACTATAAAGAAAATTCCATGGCGATCCATTTTTCATCCAAATGACCTACCTCCAGGCGTGCAGCTATGATGATGGCCCGGAGTTCCTCCAGCGCCTTGTCAAACTTATCATTAACCACAAGATAATCATATTGCTTATAACATCGTATCTCATTAGATGCTTTTTGCAGACGAAGGTTAATCAGATTCTCCGGGTCAGACCCACGACCCCTTAAGCGATCGGAAAGCGCTTTCATGGACGGCGGCAGAATAAATACAAAGGTTGTCTCTCCAAGTTCACGCTTGCGAATCTGCTTGGCCCCTTGAACGTCAATATCCATAAGAATGCTTTCACCACGGCTGAGAACCTCCTGGATCCGTTCCATGGAAGTTCCATAATAATTATTATGAACCTCGGCCCACTCGGCAAAACGCTCTTCATCTATCATCCTGCGAAATTCGTCTTTACTGACAAATGTGTAATCACGTCCATCCAGCTCGCCGGGTCTCGGTGTACGAGTGGTATGTGAAACAAGGTGATGAAGCTGAGGGTCATGCCTGACAAGCTCGTGACACAAGCTTGTTTTTCCCGCTCCAGAGGGCGCAGAAATCACAAAAAGGTTACCTTTAGATTCTGTAGATATGTTTTTAACCTGCATTGATCTGTTGACGCCAATCGCTGAACCTTTGTGTCACTGTCTCGGCTTGTATAGCTGAGAGAATCACATGGTCGCTGTCGGTTATTATTATAGCCCGGGTTTTACGCCCCTGGGTGGCGTCTACCAGTTTACCTCGCTCTTTAGCCTCTTCCCTCAGACGTTTTATGGGAGACGAGCCAGGCGACACTATGGCAACCACTCTGGAAGCGGCAACCACGTTCCCAAAACCGATATTTACAAGTGCAGATGACTGTTCAGATCTTCTCATTAAATTTTCTATAGGAATTGATAAGTGTCTAAAGTGTCAGCTTACTGAATATTCTGAAGCTGTTCACGCACCTTTTCAAGTTGGTCCTTGATCTCAACCACCAAATAGGTTATTTTCGACTGACCGGCCTTGGAAGCGATTGTGTTTACCTCTCTTAATATTTCCTGTGCCATAAAGTCCAGTTTTCGTCCTACTGTTCCACCTGTATTTAAAAAACCTCTGCATTGCTCAACATGGCTGGAGGCCCTGACCAACTCCTCTGTAATATCTGCCTTGTCTGTATAAAAAAGCACCTCTTGCGCCAGTCGTGCTTCGTCAAGAGCCAATTTTCCAAGAGCCTTCTCTACTCGCTCGCGGAGAACAATACGGACAGACTCTTTATGGCTATCAGATAGGGGACGGATTTTTGATAGAGAGGCGTCGATGATGTCTATTCTGGAATACACCTCATCCTTCAGCACTCTTCCCTCACTAATGCGCATTGCTTCAAGCTGGGTCATAGCTGCTTCAATTGCTTCCAGCACCTGTGATATCTCCACACTGTTCTCAGTGGCAGTCTCGAATATATCTCGCATAGATACAAGCGTGGATATGTCTACTGTTCCGGCAACTCCCAGTTCTTGCTGAATACTGAGAAGGTCTTCGTATACCTGCCTGGCTGCAATATGGTTCAGGGTAAAACTAGCTGTTTCCTCACAGACCGGCTTTATGTAGACATCAAACCGCCCTCTCGAAAATTTATGTCTGAACCTTTCCTTGATTTTATGTTCAAATTGGTAGAGTTCAGGTGGCATTTTCACCTGAATATCCAGGTGTCTGTGATTTACCGAACGCGTCTCCACGCGATAACCGGCAGATTTCCCTGCCCCGTATCCTGTCATAGCATATATCACGGCAACACTAATTGTAGATTAATACCAGTTATAAAATCAATCGACTAATTGTCTTATAAAAAATCAGATGAAAATCAAATGAAAGCTTGACTTTGTTCAAAAAGGTGATAATATGAAATTAAACGTAGCGAGGACACTGGAAGGGCTGAAGACGGGTTCGTAGACCACTTGGAAAACGGATGCCGGCGGCCCGATCCAAGGGTCGATAGTCCCTGCCCCGCTACGTGTTTTCCCCTTTTTTATATTTCGTTGTCAATCTCTATTTTACCAGTCTTTTTCTATTCTTCAATAGCCTGCTAAGCTCATTTTGTAAGCATATTCGCGTATAATATTTTTATTAAATAAATATATTCTAAATATTTTCGTGAATTTTTTGGGAGGTTACAGGCCAAATGGGAATGGATAGTAAGGATGAGGAACAACAAGTAGAGCAAAGCTGTCAATGTCATCAAGATAATCCAGATGCAGACAATGAAAAAACTTGCACAGAGGACCAACCAGCCAGAAGCGGTTTCAAAGATCGTATTATTCGTGCTGCCAAGCTGGATATAAGTCTATATAAAGAGGTTGCGGCAGACACGGGCACTATGAATCAGGCAATAGCCATTGTTCTGCTTTCGGCAATAGCTGCTGGCGTGGGGAAAATTGGCATTATAGGACCAAATCAAATTATTATCGAACCGATTTCGGAAGTTATCGGGTGGTATATGTGGACCTATCTAATTTATTTTGTCGGAACTAAACTTCCTCCAGAAGCAGGAAACAATGCGACTCCCGGTGAATTACTTAGAGCCATAGGTTTTTCACATGCTCCCGGCATGATTCTGGTTTTTTGTATCGTTCCAGGAATATTTATCACGATTTTTGTGGTGGGTTCAACCTGGATGCTGGTGGCAATGGTGATAGCTGTCAAGCAGATACTTAATTACAAAAGTACGTTACGGGCTATCAGTGTTTGTTTGATTGCCGGAATCATTAAGTACTCAGTTTTTTGGACATTTGCTTACCTTATTCGGCAGTTCTCCTGAACCGACTTTAACCTGATGTTCTTCCCCCCCTGTCCAAAATTATAAATGATCGACAAGCTCTTCCACCGCCTATGGGAAACGCATGGATATGAACACCGGCTACAACAGGTGAATATGGCAAAAGCTGTCGAAAAAACATTTAAAACCGGCAAACATCTTCTTGTTGAAGCTCCGCCTGGCGTAGGAAAAAGCCTGGCATACCTGATACCACTGGTAACCTGGATTAGTAGTAAAAGTGGTGCCAGGGTTGTTATTTCAACCTACACAAAAGCTCTTCAGCGTCAGTTGGTTGAAAAAGATATTCCATTTATAAACCGGATTCTCGATACAAAAATTAATTATGCTCTCTGTATCGGGGGGCAGAACTATCTTTGTCTCCGACGTCTGGACCAGATGAAACAACAGGGCCTTTTTGACCAGAAAGGAACCTATGACATAGGAGCTGTTTTCAGGTGGGCATCAGTATCAGAGACCGGTCTTTGTTCCGAAATTAACACTCCTTCATACCTGTGGGAACAGATTTCAAGGCAAGGTGATATATGTTTCGGCAAAAGTTGCAAGTATGCAGATGCTTGCTTTTGGCGAAAGGCTAAAATCCGAGAAATGCGGGCGCAAGTACTTGTGGCCAATCATCATCTCTTCTTTGCAAATATGGCATCAGGTGAACAGGTCTTGCCTGAATTTAAAGCCGTCATATTTGATGAGGCTCACCAAATCGAAGAAACCGCTGCCGCTTATCTCGGTGTTGAGGTTTCAAACAAAAGTATCAATTTTCTAGTGGATTCTATTTTAAACGCGGATGGAAAAAGAGGGCTGCTTGCCCGCATGGAAGGTATCACAGAAACGGATATCACCAGGTTCGGTACTGATATTTATGCAATTCGGGCAGATATCCATGCCTGGACCGCCTCCTTATTTGAGCAGTATGGAGGCCGTAGCGCAGTGCGTCTTCGTCTTCCCGGCTCTCTGCCAGACCCTGTGAGTGATAGATTGAAAGCTCTGATTGAAAATCTGGGATGCCTGATACCGAAGTCAGAGGAACAGGAGAAGGAACTTATTGCAATCATTGAGCGTTGCGGTTGCCTACTTGTAGATATTGGGCATATACAAAGCCAGAATTTGGAAAACCATGTTTACTGGGTGGAATCGACAGAGAAACGGTTTCGTCTTATGGCAACACCGATTGATCTTTCCGCTCTTTTGCGTAATGGCCTTTTCAAACGCATACATCCTGTAGTTATGACATCCGCAACTCTTTCCACTGACGGCGCTTTTGGCTTTATCAAGGGAAGAATCGGGGTCGACGAGGCGGATGAACTAATTCTGGACTCACCATTTAATTTTAAGTCAAATGCCCTCCTGTATCTTCCAACAGATATTCCTGATCCGCGTGAAACAGTTGATTATGCCAACGCAGTTGTAGAGCGCATAGAGGCATTGGCTCACCTTCACAAGGGACGTCTTTTAGCTCTTTTTACAAGTTATAAACTTATGCGCGATACAAGGGAAAGGCTTCGGCTTGAGGGTCTTAAAGTCATGATGCAGGGAGATGCGGAGAGTTACTCTCTGGTGGAACGGTTTAAATCGTCAAGTGCAGCGGTTCTGTTTGGAACCGCGACATTCTGGCAGGGGATAGATATTCCAGGCGATGCCCTACAATGTGTTGTAATAACCAGGTTGCCTTTTGCTGTTCCGGATAATCCTGTTATGGAGGCCAGGTTCGATTTTATGCGTAGGCAGGGTCTTAATCCCTTTAATGATTACCAGGTGCCTTCTGCAATTTTGATGTTCAAACAGGGGTTTGGACGTCTGATAAGAACAAAAAAAGACAGAGGAATCGTTACAGTACTTGATAAGCGAATCCTGGCGATGAGCTACGGAAAACGCTTTCTTAATTCTCTGCCCTCATGCTCCAGAACTGATTCTTTAAAAAGTGTTAAAATATTCATTAACCAACCTTGTGAAGAAGCTTGTTTAAATCCGGGTAACAGCACCAAGGTAAAGTAGACAAAAAAACACATAAGTGTCATTATTTAAAGATATAATTTTAGATAGGAGGAATAGATGCAAGCTGTTGAGATAAAGCCGGATATATACTGGGTGGGAGGCATAGATTGGACTGTCAGAGACTTTCACGGCTATATAACCCCTAATGGAACTTCATACAATAATTACCTGATAATGGATGAGCAGATAACTCTTGTTGACGCTGTAAAAAGCGATTTATCACGAACATGCCTGGACCGTATCTCAAGCGTGGTGGACCCTGGCAAGATCAAAAATATCGTGGTGAACCATATTGAGATGGACCATGGCGCTGTGGATAAAATACTGGCTGTGGCTCCAAACGCTATGCTTTATATGACTAAGCTGGCAAAAGCCGGCCTTGCCAGACATTTCGATATCTCAGGGTGGAATATAAAAATTGTTAAATCCGGTGATGAACTTTCGCTAGGCAATAAAACGCTGCTTTTTCTGGAAACTCCGATGCTCCATTGGCCTGACTCTATGGTTACTTATGTAAAGGAAGACAAACTGCTTCTGAGTCAAGACGCCTTTGGCCAGCACTACGCAAGCTCTTCAAGATTTGATGACGGTGTGCCTGTAGAAGAGCTTGAAGACGCGGTCGTAGACTACTACGCCAACATACTTATGCCATTTGGGAGGTTGATAACATCCAAACTTGCAGAAATAGAAAAGCTGGGGCTTGAGATAGACATGATTGCTCCTGACCACGGAGTTATATGGAGGAAAGATCCATCCAAGGTTCTGAAGATGTACCATGATATGGCATCAGGCAAAGCAGAGTGTTCAGCCGTAATAATTTATGATACCATGTGGAAATCGACAGAACTGATGACTCGGCCTCTAATGGAGGGACTTCTTGCCGAAGGTGTTCCGACCAAGGTAGTAAAGCTTAGAAATACACCCATGTCTATTGCTATCAAGGAATTTTGGAAGTCCCGTGGAATGCTGATTGGAACACCTACTTTGAACAATCTTATGTTTCCGTCGGTGGCCGAATTTCTGACACATCTTCGCGGCCTTCGTCCGACAAACAGAATTGCATGCGCTTTTGGAAGCTACGGATGGGGAGGCGGGGCTGTCAGAGAGGCCTATGGAGAACTAAATCGTATGAAGCTGGAGACCTTTGAGCCGGGCATAGCTATCAAGTATCGACCTGATCAAGAAGATATCAAAAACATATATGACTTCGGTAGGCAGTTTGCCCGAAATTTAAAAGAATACCACAAACAATTCGAAGACATAGGTTCGAATGTCTAATCTGAAAAGGAGATAATAATTATGTTTAAATGCTCAGTATGCGGTTACATCTATGATCCTGAAACTGAAGGAACACCATTTGAAGATCTTCCGGAGGATTGGCAGTGCCCTGTTTGTAACGCCCCTAAAGAGGCATTCGAACCGGTTTAGATTATTTAGAAAATTTAGAAAATAGAAATATAAAAAAGAATTGACGACTATTTTTAGGTGTAGTTAACCTTAGAATATATGTTAAAATTGCTAAAAAATTTCTAAAAAAATAAAAAAATTGACAGGGGGTACAGTCCTTGATCGAAAAAAAAAACATTGTAGCGCTCATGCGCAATGAGAATGAAGAGTACATCAAACTTGAAGAAGAGCACCTAGAGCTAGATAAAGTTCTTAAAAAGATAAACAAGCGTAAGCATTTAACCCCAGAGGAAGAAATGAAGCGTAAGGAAGTTCAGAAACAAAAGCTATTTGTAAAAGACCGGATGGCTGAGATGATCCGTAATTATCCGAATCAGTAGATGTTATATGATTTTTACAGAAACTAAATGAAAAGCGATACCATTAAGAAAGGCATAGAGCGAACTCCTCACAGGGCGCTGCTGTACGCAACAGGTCTGTCATCTTCTCAGATGAATAAGCCCTTTATAGGCGTAGCCAGCAGTTTCACGGATCTCATTCCGGGCCATACAAGCATGCGGGATTTGGAAAGATTTATAGAAAAAGGAGTTCATGACGGCGGTGGAGTTCCTTTCTTCTTTGGCATTCCAGGTATCTGCGACGGAATAGCCATGGGACACAAAGGGATGCATTACAGCCTTGCATCCAGGGAACTTATAGCAGATATGGTGGAAACAATCGCCGAGGCGCACCGGCTTGACGGACTTGTACTGCTTACAAATTGCGACAAAATAACGCCTGGTATGCTTATGGCTGCGGCCAGATTGGATATTCCGTCCATAGTGGTAACAGCCGGTCCGATGCTTTCAGGCCGTCGGCAGGGACGCAGGCTGAATCTGACAAGCGACACATTTGAAGCGGTTGGCAAGTACAAAAAGGGAGAAATCAGTCTTAATGAGCTAAAAGCCCTTGAGGTATGCGCCTGCCCTGGATCCGGTTCTTGCCAGGGAATGTATACAGCAAACACTATGGCCTGTGTTACAGAAGCCATGGGAATGAGTTTACCCGGCTGTGCCACCACGCCTGCGGTTGTTGCAGAGAAAAAGCGTATCGCTTTTGAAAGCGGAGTCAGGATAACTCAGTTGATAGAGAAAAACATCACGCCGGGAAAAATTATCACTAGAAAATCTATAGAGAATGCAATTAGAGTGGATATGGCGTTGGGGGGGTCAACCAACACGGTTTTACACATTCCAGCCATAGCGCACGAGGCCGGAATAGGTCTGCCGCTTGAGAGGTTCGATGAGCTAAGCGCCGATACTCCTCACATTGCAAATATGATTCCGGGTGGCGAGCATTACATGGAGGATCTGTATTTTGCCGGTGGTATTCCAGCAGTGCTTTCAAGGTTGAAAGACAAATTGTACAATACTCCTACTGTTTCCGGTAAGAAAATATATTCCATTGCTGATAAAGCGGTTGTTTCCGATCCTGATGTTATTAGAGAGCAGAGCAAGTGCTACCATAAACAGGGAGGAATCGCTGTGCTGAAGGGAAACCTGGCCCCGGATGGCTCTGTTGTTAAACAGACGGCGGTCAGTCAGGAGATGATGATCTTTGAAGGTACGGCACAGGTATTTAATTCAGAAGAGGCTGGCATGAAGGCTATTGTGGACGGAAAGATAAAGGCAGGAGATGTTGTCGTGATCCGGTACGAAGGCCCTAAGGGCGGGCCGGGTATGAGAGAAATGCTTTCCCCGACCTCGGCGATTGCCGGTATGGGGCTTTCGGCATCAGTAGGACTTATCACTGACGGTCGTTTCTCCGGAGGAACCCGCGGTCCATGTATCGGACATGTATCGCCAGAGGCTATGGAGGGAGGCCCGATTGCTGTTGTGAAAGATGGTGACCGAATCAGAATCGATATTACAAACAGATCTATCAGCCTTCTTGTAGAGGATGAAGAAATTGAAAAGCGGCTTAGAGCCTGGCGGCCTCCTGCTCCAAAAATCAAGAAAGGCTGGTTGGCAAGATATGCCAAATTGGTGACATCGGCCGGCACTGGCGCTGTTATGAGTTAGTTTTGAGTGTAGTTGTTTCAATCGGCCTGACCAGTCTTATCAGTCCTATAGTGTAGTGCAGATCAAGCAATAAATTTGCTCAATTAAGGTAACAACAAGGAGCATACAAGAAAAATGAATAAAATGAACGGCTCACAAATTATACTGGAAGCCCTGAAACGTGAAAAGGGCACCACGGTTTTTGGTTATCCAGGTGGTGTCGTACTAGGCATATTCGACGAAATTTATGACGATAAGGATATTCGCCTTATATTGACAAGGCACGAGCAAGGAGCTGTTCACATGGCGGATGGTTACGCCAGAATTACTGGTGAACCCGGAGTCGTGCTTGTTACAAGCGGGCCAGGTGCCACAAATACCGTTACCGGTATTGCCAACGCCTACATGGATTCAATCCCTATGGTGGTATTTACAGGACAGGTGCCGACAATGCTGATAGGAAACGATGCCTTTCAGGAAGCAGATATTGTTGGAATCACCAGGCCGTGTACAAAGTACAACTACTTGGTTAAAGACGTTAATGACCTTGCATATACAATAAAGGAAGCTTTTCACCTGGCAAGAACAGGCCGGCCCGGGCCAGTACTTATCGATTTGCCAAAGGATATTACCGCTGCATCATGTGAGTTCAAATGGCCGGATAAGATAGAGATAAGAAGTTATAAGCCAAAGATCACTGGAAATAAGCCAATGATTCGTCAGATGTCCGCAGCGATAGCCAAAGCCAAAAAGCCTGTCATTCTTGCTGGCGGTGGTGTGGTTGCCTCTGAGGCATACGCAGAGTTGCTTGAGTTTGCAACTATTATTAACTCACCTGTGACCACTACGCTTATGTCGCTTGGATCGTTCCCGGCATCTAACCAACTTTATATGGGAATGCCTGGTATGCATGGCACATATTGCGCCAACATGGCAATCCAAAACTGTGATCTTTTAATCGGGATAGGAGTTAGGTTTGAGGATCGGGTTACAGGAAAAACATCCGGCTTTGCCCCCAATGCGAAGATTATCCAAATAGATATTGATCCGACATCTATCAAGAAGAACGTGCGCGTGGATATACCAGTTGTAGGTGATGTCAAGCACATACTAAAAGACCTGAATACCGTTCTCAATGAGGCTGGTAACAAGCCCAAATGGGATGAACTTCAGAAGGTCTGGCTCAAACAGGTAGATACATGGAAAAAAGAGCATCCCCTGTCGTACGACCAGGGAGCTGATGTGATAAAACCGCAGTTTGTTGTAGACAAGTTATACGAGCTTTCGAAAGGTCAGGCCATAATAACAACCGAAGTGGGGCAGAACCAGATGTGGGCTGCCCAGTTCTATAAATTTGATAAACCGCGCCACTGGATATCCTCTGGTGGGCTGGGCACCATGGGCTTTGGATTTCCTGCCGCTATTGGCGCGCAGATGGCGGCTCCGGATAAGCTGGTGATTGACATTGCTGGAGATGGCAGTATACAGATGAATATACAGGAGTTGGCCACAGCAGTAATTAATAAACTTCCGGTTAAAATTGCAATTCTAAATAACCAGTATCTGGGAATGGTTCGTCAGTGGCAGGAACTCTTCTTTGAAGAGAGATATTCGCATACATTTCTGGATTCGCACATGATACCGGACTTTGTTAAACTTGCCGAGGCATATGGAGTGGTGGGGCTTAGAGCATCAAAGCCGAGTGAGGTCGAACCGGTAATCAAGGAGGCGTTTAAGGTTAAAAAACCGGTACTTATGGATTTCGTCTGCGACTGGAAGGAGAAGGTCTACCCCATGGTTCCAGCTGGGGCCTCTATCGACAATATGCTTCTGTACGAAGCAGAGGTTGAAAAGAAAAACAAGAAAGTCAGGGCGGTGAAATAATGAGACATACCATATCGGTTCTGGTTGAAAACAAATTCGGAGTGTTATCGAATGTGTCCGGGCTCTTTAGCGGTCGTGGCTTTAACATAGAAAGCATCTCTGTTGGAGAAACTCTCGACCCACAGATATCTCAGATGACCATAATCACCCGCGGAGATGATCAGGTAATCGAGCAGATTACAAAACAACTCAATAAGCTCATTGATGTTATAAAAGTTATCGATTTTCTTGAGGTTGACCACGTGGAACGGGAAATGGCCTTAATAAAGGTTGCCCCCAGGCAAGAGCAGAAAGCCGAGGTTTTAAGAACAGCCGAAATATTCCGCGGACGTATAGTCGACTCCAGCCCCAAAACCTATACAATTGAGGTAACAGGCGATGAAAAGAAGATCGAGGCGTTTATAGGAATACTACGACCTATGGGTATAAAGGAATTTGTTCGGACTGGAAAAATTGCGATTGCCAGGGAAGGTACGAAGTAGCAATTTACAACTATATAAAGTAGAAAGCCTTTTTCGTTGAAAACACAAAGAGTTCTCTGCTAAGATCATTCCGTGGATCTCCCTAAAGGCATACGCATTGCAAATACGGCCTTGGCGTTTGGAGTGTTGGCCTTAATCCTCCTGTTAGTCAGGCACTACGCAAATATGGCACTGGATGACGTAGCCTCCTCGGCCTTTTCGGAAACTTCTGAAGAACTTGTTCTGACAGTGCCAAAGTCAAAGCCACCAAGGGATTTTTTGTCCTACGCAGCTATTCTGGAGACAAATCCATTTGGCAAGTCTTCTGCCGGTCCCCTTACTGCGATTGGTAGCACAAAAAAAAATAGTCAGAACGGCGGCCAGGAAAGCGGCGATGTTGCGGTTGCTTTAACTTTGGTGGGTACAATAGCAGGCGAGGGTAGCTATGGGTTCGGGATATTTGAAGACCAGAAACAACAGCAGTCCGTCTTTCGTGTCGGCACTCAGATTCCTGGCTATGGAATGCTTATAAGGGTAGAACCCGACTTTGTGGTGCTCTCAACGCCGCAGGGAGAAGAGCATATAAAAATTACTAACGTAGCCGAAATAATTGATAATCGTTCTACAACCATCAGTAAGCAGCGAAAAAGAACAAAAACGTCATACAGAAGAAAACGATCATCTAAAGATGTAGGTTTCATCCGCCGGACGGGTAAGCAAAAATTTGTTTTGGACAAAGAGGGGGTTCAGGAATCTCTCAAAAATCCCCAGCGTATCTTGACTGATGCGCGAATGCTTCCGAACATTGTAAACAACAAACAGGAAGGTTTCAGGGTTTCTGAAGTAAAACCAAACGGTGTTTATGGCAAACTCGGGCTTAAAAACGGGGATGTTCTGCTTAAGATAAATGACCTGGAACTTAACAGTCCTGATAGTGGTATACAGGCATTCAGTACACTTAAGGGAATGGATCAAATAAAACTTTTTTTAATCCGTGATGAGAAAAGAATAGCGTTGACATACCAGATACGTTGATGAGGAATAAATATAAATATGGGTACTAATATGGTAAGAATCATCGTTTTTCTAATATGCCTGACTTTTTCGTGGAGAGGACAGGCCTTATCCCAGGATCTGTTTCCCCAGGAATCTGACCAGAAACAACAGAACGAACATGGCAATGATGATGAACAAACCAATAAGGTAGCGTTTAACTTTGTTGATGTTGATCTTCCGGTGGTGGTCAAGTTCATCAGCGAGGTCACTGGAAGCAACTTTATCTTTGACGAATCTCTCAAAGGAAAGGTTACCATAATCGCTCCTACGGAACTCTCAAGCGACGATGCTTTCAGGTTGTTTTCCGCAATTTTAGAGCTAAAAGGTTTTACTCTGCTTCCATCTGGTGTAAATGCGTACAAGATTGTACAGCAGGCAAAAGCCAGGCAGGGCGGGACTCCTATTACTACAGATAATAAGCCTTCTGTTCTTGCCGATGAAACCTATGTTGCTCGTCTGATTCCGCTTGATTATATCTCTGCTGCTGATGCGCAAACATTTCTCAAGCCACTTATCTCCAAAACCGGTCTCCTGTCGTACTTTGGGCCGGGTAACATTATCCTTGTAATAGACTCTGATCTGAATATACAGAAACTGCTTACTATCATTAAGAAAATTGACCAGCCTTCACGTACTCAGGGGTTCGAACTTGTGCCGCTGGAGTATGCAACTGCTGCTAACGTGGCTGCCATTATCACTGATGCCTTTACAAAAGGCCAAAACAGGAGGCCTAAGAAAGGCTTACCACTTGCTAAGGATGAATCTATTTCAGTGGTGTCAGATGACAGGATGAACGCGGTCATACTAATTGGCGATAACAAGGCTCGCAAGAGCCAGATAAGAGAACTGATAAAGCTTCTTGACCAACCTCTTCCAAAAAAATCAGGACGTACCAAGGTCTACGCTCTTGAGTATGCTGACGCTGAAGAAGTGGCTAAAGTCCTGCAGGGACTCACCAAAGGACGTTTAAGGTCATCAAACAGAAAAGGCCGAACCAAGACAGGGATTACTTCGACCGAGACAGGTTTCTCCGGGAATGTCGTGATAATGCCGCATAAGACGACGAATTCTTTGGTAATAATGGCCGCGCCATCTGACTATGCAAGCATAGTCGAGATTATCAGCCAGATCGATATTCGTCGTAGGCAGGTGTTTGTCGAAGCTCTTATCGCCGAGGTATCCATTGGTAAGCTGGATGAACTTGGCGCCAAGTGGCGTGCAGCAGCAGATGTGGGGGGAGCCCCTGTTGCTATAGGTGGGTTTGGCACAATGGATACCGGCTCTATGAGTAATATAATTACGGGTTTATCAGCCCTCAGTTTCGGTAGTATAGGCGACTTTTTCACAACTACAGTCACTGATCCGACCTCAGGTACAAGTACTAATTTTTCGGTGCCTGGGTTTGCGGCTTTATTTAGTATTAACGAGTTCAGGAATGCATTTAACGTTCTTTCCGCACCGACTATTCTCACCTCGGACAACCAGGAAGCCGAGATACTTGTGGGCGAAAATGTGCCGTTCATATCGAAACAAGACACTACCGCATCAGGTATCACCTCCAATATAGTGGAACGAACCGACGTGGGTATCCTGCTACGGATTAAACCCAGAATAAATGAAAGCGATTATGTGAACCTGGATATCTATCAGGAGATTTCCGCTGTGCCTGAACAGTCGGAAACTCTTGTGGCCACAATAGGCCCTACAATAACAAAAAGATCAGCTAAAACCTCTGTAGTTGTTCGTAGTGGTGAAACTGTTGTAATAGGCGGTCTTATGCGGGAAAATGAATCAGAAACTATCCGGAGAATACCGTTTCTGAGTGATATACCTATTCTTGGGTGGCTGTTTAAATTCAGGTCAAAAAATAAAGAAAAAACCAACCTGCTAATTATCCTAACACCTACAATCGTAACAGACAACAAAGATCTTAACAAAATTTCCATACGTAAGCGGAAAGAGTACGAGGAAAAGTCACAGCAGCAGGTACCGGTTCCTGCTCAAGTGCCTGATGATTGATAGCTGTTCACAGCAAAGGGTATATTTATGATATTATTGACAACCACAAAATAATGCTGACGATATTAAAAAAATCATTAATAATGAAAATTTACTAAGCTGTTTTCATGAACTTATGGCCAAAACACTTACAGAGAAGATATTTCAATCACACTTAAGGGAAGAACCTTTTCCAGGAGCAGGGGTAAAAATTTTGAATATAGATGTGGTGATGTGTCATGAGATCACCACGCCTGTTGCTATCAACGACCTGATCGGAAGAGGTATGGATAGTGTGTTCGATCCCCGTAAGATTAAGGTAGTAATCGATCACGTGACCCCTTCTAAGGACACAAAGACAGCAGAGCAGGCAAAGATACTTCGCGACTGGACTTACCGACATAAAATTACGGACTTCTTTGACGTGGGCAGAAACGGGGTATGTCACGCGTTGTTTCCGGAGAAAGGCTTTATCCGGCCAGGCTATACAGTAATTATGGGCGATTCCCATACCTGCACACATGGAGCTTTTGGAGCTTTTGCCGCTGGTGTGGGTACAACAGATCTTGAGGTGGGCATACTAAAAGGTGTGTGTGCTTTCAGGGAACCAAAAACCATTCGTGTCAATATCACCGGCAGGATGCCGCACCAGGTTTATGCAAAGGATGTGATATTGAGGGTTGTGCAGACCCTGACAGTTAACGGTGCTACTGATAGCGTAATAGAGTTTGGCGGGCCGGTGGTCGACTTGATGTCTATGGAAAGCCGCATGACGCTCTGCAATATGGCGATCGAGGCGGGTGGTACTTCTGGTGTTTGCATGCCTGATGTTGTGACTGTTGATTACCTGTGGCCCTTCATATCTGATGAATATTCAGATAAGAAGGCTGCTCTTGAAGATTTCAAGCACTGGAGTTCGGATGACGGGTGCAGCTACGATAAGGCTATCGAAATTGATGTTTCGCAGTTGGAACCCCTTGTAACTTTTGGATACAAGCCGGATCAGGTCAAAGGAGTATCGGAGATGGAAAAAACTCCTGTTGATCAGGTTTATATAGGTTCCTGCACTAACGGCCGCCTGGAAGACTTAAGAGCTGCCGCCAAAATACTAAAGGGCAGGAAAATATCTTCAACAGTGCGAGGAATTGTATCTCCAGCCACACCCAAGGTCTTTTGTGAGGCTGAGGAGGAAGGAATAATCAAAATATTTATGGATGCTGATTTTTGTGTGACGAATCCCACTTGCGGAGCGTGTCTGGGCATGAGCAATGGAGTTTTGGCTCCGGGTGAGGTATGTGCCTCCACAACCAACAGGAATTTCAACGGTCGTATGGGCTCGGGTGGCACGGTACATCTGATGAGTCCGGCAACTGCAGCAGCCACGGCTATTAAAGGTGAAATAGCTGATCCACGTAATTTTTAAGCCTCGAAGTTTTATAAAAGTTTCTTAAATAAGTTATTGAAAATTTGGTTCTTGTTTTTCTTCTACCCAGTGAATAATATCTGCTATTTTGATTAATCTCAACGATCTCTTTCACAACTTTAGCGTAAATGGGTAGACGGGACCTATCCCTAATCTAAGGACTTGATATCATATCTATATCTGCAAAAGCGTGTCTGGAAAATCTCTACCTGGACTATAACTTCCAGGAACGTATGCGTCACGACCCCATAGAGCTTGTACATAATTATAAAAAAACAGAGGATGTAGAGGTCGCTGGAATTATAGTGGCAGCTCTCTCATACGGCAAAGTATCTCTTTTTAAACCCGTGGCCGCGCGAATACTCGAACTTATGGGGAATTCGCCTGCAATCTACCTATCTTCGCTGGATATTGAGAGGACCCGTAAAAAATTTTCTACTAAATCTATTCGTTACAGGTTTAGTCGAGAAAATGATATTTTGGCTTTCCTTTGGGCTCTTTCAAGTGTGCTTGAGAAATTTGGTTCGCTTAAGGCTCTTTTCTTTGCCGGTTTGTCAGAAAAAGATGACAATATCGGACAAGCTATTGGCTTTGCCATGAAGGAATTAAGGCAAACAGATCTTGCTCCTGTTTACGGACAAAATATTAAACCTCCCGGCTTTCTGCACATGATACCCACAATCGATTCGGGTGGTGCTTGTAAGAGAATGGCGCTTTATCTTAGATGGATGGTTCGTGAAAAAGATATTGATTTTGGTATTTGGAAAGAAATGGGAAGTCATAGACTTGTAATTCCTCTTGACACGCATATCGCCAGAATATCCAGATGCCTCGGCTTAACTGCCAGAAAAAGCAGGGACTGGAAAATGGCTGTTGAAATCACGAAGTCTCTTAAAAAATTCTCTCAGATGGATCCGCTCAAGTACGATTTTGCTCTTTGCCATCATGGCATTTCTGGTCGCTGTCCATCACGACCAGACATAAAAGTCTGCAAACACTGTGCTCTCAGTTGGTTTACGCAAAAATCCTGATCATTTATCTATCCCTCAGGTTAGGCCGCAAGAGAAGAGAATGTTTGTCGGGCTTTGGTTAACTGCTTATTGTGATTGGGATATTGAAACTAAACCTTGTTTTTGTGAAGCAGCTCTTTAATTCCTTCCACTATATCAACCGTTGGTTTCCAGTTAAGAACCTTTTGAATTCTGGAAATATCGGCGAGTGTTACATCGGCATCTCCTTGGCGTCTGGCCTCAAATACCTGTTCTTTCAGGATTAGATCGGCTAACTCCTTAACAGAAATATTAGTTCCGCTTCCTACATTAAGGACCATGCCGGAGGCGTTGCTGTAATAAGCGGCGATGTTAGCTTCGACAACATCTCGGACGTGTACGAAATCACGCCTTTGAGAACCGTCGCCATGAATGGTAAGCGGTCCGCCTTCCTTGTGTTGTTTTAAAAAAATGCCTAACACAAGAGCATATGCCCCCACAGAGGGCTGCCGTTCTCCATAAACATTAAAATAACGTAAGCTAATGGTGGGAAGACCATAAAGGTGTGTCCAGAGTTCACAGTACTGTTCTCCCACGTATTTTGAGAGGGCGTAAGGATTAAGTGGATTAGGCAGCATATTTTCGTGGTGAGGAGCATCTTGATTGCCATAGTAGGTTGAAGATGCGCTATAGACGACCTTTTTGACATTAGTTTTTCTGGCGGTGATAAGTACATTTTGTGTTCCAAGGATATTTTGTTCTGTGCAAAACTCAGGCTTATCAATGGAAGGTGCGACCTTGCTCATTGCCGCAACATGAAAAACTCCTGAGACGCCCTTAAAAACCCTTTCCAAAAGTCCACGATCTAAAACATCTCCTTCAAAAAACTCAGATCCCTCAGGAATCCAGTCCCGTTTACCTTGTGTGAGATTATCAATAATTCGTATGCCGTAGCCAAGTGCCATTAGTTTCTCGCTTAAATGACTTCCTATAAAACCGGCTCCACCGGTTACTGCCATTATTTCTTTCATTATAGTTTCCCCTCTTTAGTAAATCTGTCTCTGAAAAAAAACAGATCATCAGGTGTATTTATGCCGCGTGATTCTGTCGGATCTGTGACAGATACGATTTTTAAGCCCCAATCAAGATCTGCGGATAAATAAGGCATAAAGGGAAGAAAGTTGACTTCTCCTGTTTTCTTGCCTTCAGGTGTATTTTTACAAAAAACTTTCCAGGCATCCATTAAATGTAAAGTTGATAAAGCAAAAACTCCCACATCCGCAAAACCACTCTTATCGCAAATATCGCCCTCTCTTGTCTGTCTGACTTTTATAAGTCTGTTGGATGTCTCATCGAAAATATACTGAACATACGGACTATCAACAAGGTTAACCGGTATTGTCATAGATCTATCTGTTGAGGCGGTCTGAGATTCTGTTGTTTTTTCAAGCGTTTCTTTTGAGACGGCAACCTGGTCTCCCCATAGAATTAGTATGTTTTTATAATCTTTCCAATAATCAAAAGCTCCAAATATAGCATCACCCATTCCCAAAGGAATATTTTGGACACTGGTTGAGACTCCAGAAGATATACGATCCATTTCTAACTGTTGTCTGAACAATAAAATTCCTTCTGGAGAAAGGACAACATGTATATGATCAACTATCAGCCGCAATTTCTCATATAAAATATGCCAGACAGTTTTTTCTCTAACGATAGGAATCAGAATTTTAGGAATATCTTCCCCTAAACGGCTCCCACGTCCTGCCGCAGGAATCACGGCACACACCTGTTTTTTTCGTGTTTTATTCTTCAAAATTCTTCTTTATGTAAAAATATAGTGTTTCCAAAGTATCAAAATGTGAAGATAAAATATTTGTAAAACCCTGGTTGACCAGCAGGCTGTCAAGTCCTGCTTTTTCTGCAGCAGTTTTCCCAGGCAAAGAGTCTTCTATAACAAGAACGTCTTGCGGTTTCTTGCCGCTTTTCTTAAGTGCGAAATTAAAAATATCAGGATAAGGTTTATTTCTTTTGACATCTTCTGATGTTATGACTCCCTGTATAAAGGGCATAAATCCGGCGGTTTTCAGCATTACGTGGGCCGTGTTTTTAGCGGCGCTTGTGACGATGTAAATTTCTCTTCTCTTGGAAGACAGCAACCGGAGAATTTCAATTGCTCCTGGAAATACAGAAATTCTGCCGCGATGAATATCCTCAAGATAGAAACGTCTTTTTTCACTTGTCAGGAATTCGACTTCATCAGGGGCCGCAATTCCAAGTTCGTGGAATACAGCTGGCGTTGCTTTGCCCTTAATAAGTTCATAATCAAAGGTCTTACAAATCTTCGGATGGTGAGCGGCCAGTACCTGTTTAAAGGCAGAGGCATGCCGTGGTGATGAATCCACAAGGGTTCCATCCAGATCAAAAAAAAATACTTTTTTAATTAAAACTTTATTGATAATATCCAAGGTCGTTAGGAGTTAGAAGAAAATACTCATTAAATTTTTCATGCCACGGGAAAAACGCCATTTTACGTTAGTGAATCCTTTAAATGTTCTGTATCTTACCGGTATTTCGGCTATCTCTATTTTATCCCTTACAATGTAGCGTGTTAATGCCAGGGATGTATTTAAGCTTGTCTCAGGATGAAGTGTCTTTAAACAGTTTTTTAATATCGCACGGTCATAGACTCGAAAACCTGTTAAGGGATCTGAGAAAAGAATGCTAAACCTTAGAGCAAAAAGGATGCCTGAACAAATGGCCCCAATCCGACTAAGATGAAACAAAAACCTGGATTCCCCGTATGCTGCATTCAGGGAGTTAAGGAACTGCCTTCGACTCTGATTTCTCGATCCATAAGCAGCTCCAAAAGTTGTGCTTTCGAGTATATTTATGCAATTAAGAATATCCTGCATCCTGTATTCTCCGTCACCGGTTATCGTCACAAGATATTTAGACTCTTTATTCCAGAACCAATCTTTAAAAACCTCGACCTCTGAAAAATAGCCTTCATTTTTTGTCGCTTCTATTTTTACATAATCAGGAAATCTCCGCTTTGGCAGTTCGACATTATTTATGTATAACCTGACGGTGTTAAAATATTTGCGCCAATCAATTTCCAGAAATTCCTCAATCATCAGGTGGGCGGCCACAGAGCGTTCGCTGAGATCTACATAAATATCCATCTCGTCTTTATTGACTTTTTTCTCGTTTTCATATAAATCCAGTAGTGCTTTAATGGTTTTTGTTCCGCTGTGAATTCCTGGATAAACAGGGTGTTCATAATCACCTGGACAGATTCTTACATTTTTATAATCAGTTCCCTTTGATAAAATATTATCTCGAAATTTTACTCCCTCCAGGCTGAACTGACTTGCTTCATTAAAAAATGCATGTGTTATCAGATTATTATTTTTACGGTCTCCAAGATAACTTAATGCACTATCAATAAGATCCTCCGCAGAATAAGACTGAATATCATGATCTTTGTTAATATTCAAAATAAAGACTTTTATTCTCGCATGACTTGATGCGATTACATCTCCTATTCCCAGTGTTTTATAGCTGGGAAAAAGTGACGAAAATTGTGTGCCCGGGCCAAACAGAATAATATCACAGTTTGTCAGGACCTCTTGCGCTTCATTCGATAAGCTGACCCCTTGATGTTTGTCCTGTAAAAAACTTTTCTTCCCTTCAAAGTCAAGAGTATTTACTGCTTTTAGTTCTTCTGTTGTCAATTCTTCAGGGATTAGGTAAATGTCAAAAAAATTGCTCTGACTTTGTTCCTTAACAATCTCGGCCTCGTCTGAAAGTAGTTCTCCGTCTTCCTTCAGACCCATTAAGAAGCGATTTTCCCCACCTGTAACATTGATTAATTTAGCATTTGTCTTAGACTGGAATACGGTCATCAGCTCTTGTGTGGTTTTTTCAAAATGGTTATTATTCTTCAGAAAGGCTCCTGCAAAGAAGAGGTTTCCCAAAGAACAATTCTTAAAATTGAAAGGCTTGTCTTTATGCTCTAAGTAATAAGTAAGAAAAATTTTAAGATACCCATAAATATCATGTTTTAATTTCTCATCTACCACCTCTAACTGTTCAACAAGTTCAGTGGGGACATTCCCCTTCTCTGTGGGATTACGAACGTAGGCGATGAAATCATTGACTGCCTGCTCACTGAAATCCTCCGGCATTCTGTAGTCTATTAATTTTGACAGGGCATATTGTTCCGGGGAATGCAACTCTAGTAAATAAGATAGATTCTTGCGAAAATCAGAGGGTCCTAGATAGCCCGGGATATATCGCCTCAGCTCTCCTGTGGAACTGCCGTTATCATAGGCATTGACAAGTAGATTAAGTTTTACCCTTGGAATTCTTAGGATTTCCCGGATAAGAGACGCACTTCCGCGACCTCCGCAAAAAAGAGTAATTCTAAGCGGGCTGGGCTGGGACCAAACGGGTTTACTTAGTTGTGAACGCATTTTTTGAGTACATTTTTTTTGGCCACGAAGACACCAAGACACCAAGAAAATTTTTTTTTGAGAGAATCATTTAAATTTCTTCTTAAATCCCTGTTTTTTGTTCTAAATGAAAAAAATATGAATTAAGATTTTATTTTCATTTCTTAGTGCCTTAGTGTCTTTGTGGCTGCACTGTTTTAAAAGTGACTAACCATATGGCCGATCTCCGAAATCTGATGGCTTCTGAAGAACTTTAACTAAAAATAATAACTGCCTGAAACCAATGTAGGCTATAAACAAAAACCGGTGTAAGGCATCTCTTAGTAGTTTGTGGCTGCTTTTCCCTTCAAGGCGTTCTTTATGACGAATATCTACCTCAATTGGAGCAAAGCCTGCCTCAATAAGTTTTGAGGTAATATCCGGAGAATAATTCAGCCCTCTCGCCTCCAGACGTAACCATCTTAGAACTCTGCCATCCACCAGTTGGCAGGCAGAGTTAAAATCCTTGTATCTGGTTCTTAAAAAAAAATTAGAGACAAGTCCACTTGCCCATGAACCAAACCTGGTAAATAAAGTATTCTGTTTTCCGGGCCTTACGCCTATGAACGAATGGGCATTATGGACTGCCATGCTTTTCCGGAAATTGTCCAGATTTTCGATAGGAAATTGTCCGTCAGAGTCTAACAGAAGCACCCAGTCATACGAAGTGTTTTGGATTGCTGTTGTGAGAGCTGCGGCAGCTCCTTTGTTTTTTGCGTGTTCCACAACTTTAATTTCAGAATGCTTAGATGAAAGTTCTTTTAAAATTTTACCGGTATCATCCTTGCTTCCATCGTTGCAGATGACGATTTCAAAAGCTTTAAGATCTTGATTTTGCAGATATTGATGCCATTGCTCAATAATTGCTAAAATCCCTTCACTTTCATTGTAAGCAGGAGCGGCAATAGAAAGTGTCTTGAGGACAGATTTGTACTCCATAACTTTAAAAAAGGTGTTTTAAAATTCCAAGAATACCCTGCTTCCATGCTACGCGATGCCCTGTGCCATGTTGTTTTGCCATCTCTTTTCCTTCTTTTAAGTACCATTTATATGTTGCAATAAGAGTCGATTGATTACTATCTTTGGGAGAAAATCCAAAATCCTTCTCCGCCTTTTCGGTGCTGACAAATGAATCCTGATCGGCAGTATCATATACCCACCGGTAGACAGGAGAAATATGAAGAGCCTCAAATATGCTAAGGATAAATTTAACCGGTTTTGAAGGCACATGCAGCAATCTGCTTCCTGTATTCGCGGCATCCAGCATAGCTCCCACATCTCTATTTACCGTGCCAAAATCTTTGGTGCCTATATTGAAAATCTCGTTTGGAGTAGCCTTAAGCGCTGAAAGATAAATTGCCTCTGAAAGATCGCTGACAGACAAAAGTTGAAATATATTTTCTCCATCTCCAAGCACCGGAATTTTTCTGCCGGATTCAATCCAATCAAAAAGAATCTGAAATATTCCCAGGCGTCCTGTCCCAATGAAGCTTTTGGGACGAATGATAATCCATTCCATTCCCTTTGTCTCTTGAACATATTTTTCTGCTTTTGCCTTTGCTATTCCATAATCTCCCATGGGATCAAGGTCAGCATCTTCATAAATAGGGTGATACTTAGGCATCCCGTACATAGCAGTAGAGCTTATATAAATAAAGCGTTTGACTCCGGTCTCTACACTGGCATCAAGGACAGTTTTTGTTCCTTCCGCGTTGACAGAATTGATTACCTCTGGTTTGGCCAGAGCCAGGGCTGCTGCACAATGTACGACATAATCCACGCCCTTCAATGCCTTTTTTAACTCAGTCTTATCGCGTATATCAGCGGTTATCTCAATAAGTCCTTCCGGCTTTTCATGTTTTGGAGCTGTGTCAATGTCATAAGAAATAACATTCTCTCCTCTTTCAGCCAAAAAATTACAGACATGAAGCCCCAAAAAACCTGCTCCTCCTGTAATTAACCAGGTGAAGTTCTTTTTCTCTGGAATTTCCTCTGAAATTGTATCTGTTGTATCCTGAGTGGTCATACCTGATAATACCCGCCTTATTCTCGAATGAGTGAGCCTTATCCTCAAACTCTCTCTTGCAGATCAGTACTCTTTAGGGATTCTTATTCTAAATTGGCAGACATCTCCCCGTCAATAATTAAGCAAAATAGCAATAAACTGGAAACTAGGAAGGCGAAACAGTTACAATTAACTTAATAGTTCCATAAGTTTTTATGATGAGTCTGGAAATAATATTTGCTTGGAGGTGTAACTATGCCTGTTTATGAATATAAATGTGAAGACTGCAAAGAAAGTTTCTCTGTGCTTCAAAGTATGGGAGCGGACGAAAAAGATATTGTTTGTACAGAATGTGGAAGTTCCAGAGTGACAAAAAAGATATCTTCATTTTCCTGCAGTAGTTCCTCTGACGGATTTGGCGGCGGAGCCCCTGTTTGTGGTTCCGGCGGGACTTGAGGCGTATCTAGCTGCTGAACGGTCGTTCAGCATGGGCGTTTCCTGGAAGAGATAAGAATTTATGTTACTTAAAAAACACGGACAGGTTCTGATCACATTTCTCTACCTGAACGATATATTCATTATCGCTCTCTCGTGGGTTCTAGCCTACTATATACGGTTTTATTCCGGCTTCTACTCTACCGAGGGTGTGCCGCCAGTTATAAGGCACTATCTGTTTGTCCTTCCTTTTATTGCGATGATCTGGCCAAGTGTATTCAATCTTTCCAAACTGTATCTGCCGAAACGGAATATATCTCTATGGGTCGAATTTTTAGGTATACTCAAGGCTAATATTCTGGCCTCATTCATACTGCTTGGCTTGAATTTTTTTTTATACAGAGAGTACAGCTATTCCAGGATTGTTTTTTTTCTTTTCTTCTTTCTAAACCTTTTTCTGCTGGTGCTTAGCCGTGTGATTTTCAGGCATCTGCTTAGGTATTTAAGGAGAAAGGGGTATAACCTTAAGCATGTGTTAATAGTGGGTGCAGGGAATATGGGCAAGCAGGTGGCGCACAAGGTGGCCGCGAATCCATGGACCGGTTTTGATCTGGTTGGCTGGATAGATGATTATAAAGAGGTAGGTGAAGAGATTGAAGGGAAAAAAGTTCTTGGTAAGTGTACTGATATCAGGAAATGCATAGCCGAAAAAGATGTCGATCAGGTTTTTATAGCTCTGCCAGCCAGAGCTTACAAAAGGCTATTTTATCTTATTAAAAAGCTTGAGGCGGAGACAGTGGATGTGAGAATAGTCCCTAACATTTACCACCGGGTGGTTACGTTGAACGCCAGTATCGAGAGTTTTGACGGGTTGCCGACGATCAACCTTGTGGGGAGTCCGATCTATGGGTGGAACCGGGCGATAAAAAGACTTTTCGATATAGCCGTAGCTTTGCTGGCTTTGGTTATTTCAGCTCCGGTCATGATTGTTGCAGGCATCCTGATAAAGCTGACATCTCCTGGACCGGTTTTCTTCCAACAAACGCGGTACGGTCTTGGCGGCAAGACAATCAATATTTATAAACTTAGAAGCATGTATGTTCATGACAGAAAAGTGGCTGACACAACCCAGGCAATCAGGAATGATCCGCGAATTACGCCTATAGGTAAATTTATGCGCAATACCAGTATAGACGAATTACCGCAACTCTTTAATGTGCTGAGTGGTGAGATGTCGATTGTAGGACCAAGGCCACATCCACGGTCCCTTGACAATAAAAACAAACGGCTTCTGGAAACCTATATGTGGAGATATAAAGTCAAACCCGGAATGACTGGTTGGGCACAGGTCAATGGCTGGAGGGGTAGGACAGATACACTCGAAAAGATGAAGCGCAGAGTAGAACACGACATTTACTATATAAAGCACTGGTCTCCGTGGTTTGATATAAGAATTATGTGTCTTACCATCTGGAAAGGCATGATAAATAAGAATGCCTATTAAAAAACAATTGCTGGAAAAAATTACGGAGCTTGCTCCGGTTAATCAAGCTTTGGCTTAACCGCTTTTATGTAGGCTGAAAATACTGCGTTTTCCACCCCTTCACCGAAATTCCAGTTCCTGATAATTTCATCGCTGTTTTTTTTGTCGATAAATATAATATTTTTGAAACCTGCTTTTTCAAGATATTGCGTCATGGTCTCCACGGAGACCGCTCCGGTTATTCAACCGCTGTATGCTGCCGGATCGGATTCAACCGTCTGCGGAAGTTTTTCTCCCCTTTTTAGAATATCTGATATGGCAAGTCGACCTCCGGGTTTAAGCACTCTGTAGGCATCGTTGAAAACAGCCTGTTTGTCAGTGGAAAGGTTGATTACGCAGTTCGAGATGATTACGTCAATGGAATTGTCGGCAACGGGCAGGTGCTCGATTTCTCCCAATCGAAATTCAACATTAGAGGCATTTAGATTGTTTGCATTACTTCTCGCCTTACTTAACATCTCAGGCGTCATATCAATACCGATTACACGACCGGAATTTCCAACTGTCATTCCGGCCAGAAAGGCATCGAATCCTGCGCCGCTTCCAAGGTCAAGCACTACATCTCCATGCTTAATTTCGGCTATCGCCTGCGGATTTCCGCAACCCAGGCCGAGGTTCGCCTCTCCTAAACCAAGCTTAAGTTCCTCCTCGTTGTAACCAAGTTGTTTTCCGGTTTCGAGCAGGCTTTTCATGTCAGCTTCAGTGCCGCAACAACTAGATGGCAGGCAGCAGCTCTCTGATCCTTCGGCCACGGCAGCGTAATCTTTTCGAACCATATCTCTTAAATCAATGGGTTTGTTTTGCATTAGTTTTTTACCTCATGACCCTTAAC